>JACCDO010667129.1_pt1 | contig 18136 bp, 23 predicted proteins | sample 7446101 | NCBI WGS metagenome assembly JACCDO01 (sample SAMN15323440, study PRJNA562643) | freshwater metagenome | isolation source: river surface water | place: USA:Blue River Watershed | collected 2017-08-16 | reverse complement strand
TGGGCTTCCGCGCGGATCCCGAGGATGAAATCGCGGGACTCGACACGACCCAGCACGCGGAGTCCGCATACGATCTCGCAGGCGTTGCGGGCGGCGGTCTCGTCGGTGGATCGCATCCGCTCTCGGCTCTACGTCGTCACCAAGGAGAGGAGAACTGATGAAGCTCGTCACTGCGATCATCAAGCCGTTCAAGCTCGAAGAGGTGAAGGAAGCCCTCACTGCCATCGGCATCAACGGACTCACCGTCTCCGAGGCCAGTGGCTACGGCCGCCAGCGGGGGCACGTCGAGGTGTATCGGGGTGCCGAGTACACGGTCGATCTGGTTCCGAAGGTGCGCATCGAGGTTTTGGCCGATGACGACATCTCCGATCGAGTGGTCGATGCCATCTCCGAGGCAGCGCGTACTGATCGCATCGGCGACGGCAAGATCTGGGTCGTGCCTGTTGATCGCGTGGTGCGCGTGCGCACCGGCGAACAGGGCCCTGACGCGATCTAGTCCGCGCGGAGAGCGCAGTCGCCGACTACCATCGCGGCATGGAGCGCAGAGCAGTCCTCACGACCGGAGTAGTCCTCGCAGGAGCGGGTGTTGCCGCTGCCACGTTGTCGGCTTGCAGTGGCGGTGGGTCGGCGAGTGCCGCGTCCACCCCCAGTGCCGCTCCCGTGGCTACTTCGTCAGCCTCAGGCACCAAGATCGCCCAGGTCTCTGACATTCCTGTCGGTGGCATCTTCGCGTTCGAGGATCCGCAGGGTGGTCCCGCCTTCCTTCTGCAGCCTGCGGCCGGCACCTTCCTGGCGTACAGCGGCGTCTGCACCCACAACGGCTGCACCGTCGGCTACGACGAGGCTGCCGCCGAATTCGCCTGCCCCTGCCACGGTGCCCGCTTCGAGGTGGCCACCGGCGAGCCGGTGCAGGGTCCGGCGCAGAAGCCACTGACCGCGATCGCCGTGGTCGAATCCGGTGGCGTTGTCAGTTACGCCTGAGTTCGGCAGCCGCTTACGCGTGTAAGCGATTTCAGGCCAATGGCCTAGGCTTGTACCGAGGCATTGACCTCGTCCGAGAGTCGAGCAGGGGCTGATCAGCATGAGCAAGCGTCACGTCGTCATCGTGGGTGCCGGATTCGGCGGCCTGCGCTGCGCACGCGAGCTCGCGGGCACCGAGGGTGTTGAGATCACCGTCATCGATCGCAATCCGTACCAGCTCTTCGCGCCGCTGCTGTACCAGGTAGCGACCGCCGGCTTGCCGGAGGACGACATCGCTTACCCCGTGCGCGCGGCAATCCCGGGCGTTGCCTTCAAGCGGGCTGAGGTCGTGCGCATCGACACCGAAGCCAAGACCCTGCGCATGGACGACGGCAACGTGCTGCACTTCGATGACCTCGTTCTCGCCACCGGCAGTGTCGGTACCACGTTCGGGGTGCCCGGCGTGGCCGAGAATGCGCTGCAGATGAAGTCCATCCCCCAAGCTCGCGTGATTCGCAGTCGACTGCTCCAGACCTACGAAGAGGTCGAGGTTGGCCACCTGCCCAAGGAGGCCCTGCGCGTCGTCGTAGTCGGTTGCGGGCCGACCGGCGTCGAGGTGTCCGGTGCCGTAGCCGAGCTCCAAAAGCGCATGTCGGCCGAGTTCCCCGATCTTGCGAAGCACGCCGCCGTCACGCTGGTCGAGGCCGGGCCGCGACTGCTTCCGTCGTTTACTGAGAAGTCCAGCGCGCATGCGAAGAGCGAGCTCGAGGAGCTCGGCGTCACCGTGCTCGTCGATGCGGCTGTCGACCGCATGTACCCGACCGACGTGCATCTCAAGAGTGGCGAGGTGCTGCCGGCCGGAACGATCGTGTGGGCCGCCGGTGTTGCTGCGCCCGAGCAGTGGGCTTCGCTAGGCATTGCCGATCGCGCGAACCGGCTCTCAGTGAACGAAAACCTGCAGCTGTGCGAGGGAGTCTGGGTCGTGGGCGACACTGCGAGCCTGCCCGGTCCCGACGGTCGACCGCTGCCGATGATCGCCCCCGTCGCTATGCAGATGGGTCGTCACGTCGCAAAGCAGATCAAGGCGCTCGAGATCGGTAAGCCGCTCACGCCCTTCGTCTACAAGGACAAGGGGCAGATGGCGACAATCGGGCGTCGCCGAGCTGTCGTCGAGATGCCCAATGGGATCAAGCTGCACGGCACTAGTGCCTGGTTGACCTGGCTGGCCCTGCACGTGTTCTATCTCGCCGGCGGCCGCAACCGCGTCAGTGTCGTGGCCGACTGGATGTGGAATTACATCGCGTGGGGCATTGGCCCGCGCCGCACCGTGATCGACTAGCTCGTCGGGGGCGAAGCGACGGGTGCAGGTGCTTTCGCTGCCTGCTTCGCAAGAGTGTCCAGGTACTGCTTCAAGGGGACGAAGCACTGCGCTGCACGATCGCCATTGGCCCAACCGGTGCCTGTGGGCCAGATGCCCCAATAGCCTGGGTAGGGAACTCCTCCGTTGTACTTGCGACCGAGTGCCTTGCACAGGGCCGTGACCTTGCGCTCGACCTTGCTGTAGCCAGGAAACTTCGAGCCCGCCTTGCCGAGATCCTTGGCTAAGAGCTTGATGAAGTTCTTCTTGGGGTTATTGCAGACTCCGGCGTAGGGCGCGTTGGCATTCGGCTCGGCCGGGGTGCAGTAGTTCAGTTGCTCCTGGGGTGTCGACGAGACAACGGCGGCCGCAGGTGTGGTGAGGGTGACAAGTTTCGCACCATTGCGCAGTACGACATCGCAGCGCACCGTGCGCTCACCCGCCGCCCACTGAGCGGCGGAGGGAAAGATCGCGAAGGTATCGAAGCGACTCGGCAGAGTGCGATCGGGCATCCCGGTGAAGGCATTGATTGCCGCGGGAGTGCACGCGACTGTCGCTGAGCGACGTGCGGCTGCACTGGCCTTTGCGGGAATCCCGAAGGAATCGGGAAGTGAGCTCACCCAGTAGGTCTGCGCCGTGTGCGGTGCATCGCAACTCACAGCCGGCGCATCACTTGAGATCTTCGTGGTGCCCGGGTAGTAGTAGCAGTCACCGATCACTGCCGCTGCCTGCGGTGCCGGTGCGGTGATCACACCGGTGACGAGCAGACCGATCATCGTCAGCGAGGCAAGTCGAAATCGCATTGGTTCACCATAACTGACCTGAGTTCGCGTGATCTCCACGCTCACGCGAACTCAGATCTGCGTGATCTCCACGCTCACGCCGAGTCCCTCACTCGCCCCGCCCGCATATATCCCCATAAGCGGGGGCACATCCGCATAATCGCGACCGCGGGCGACAACCACGTGCGCCGAGCCCACGGCTCGGTCATTCGTCGGGTCAATGGCCCGCCAGTCGGTATCCCAGTACTCGACCCAGGCATGGGACTCACCGACGACTGTCTGCCCGGGTGCTTCCTCTTCGGTGTGCAGATAGCCACTGACGTAGCGCGCAGGTATGCCGCACGCCCTCAGCAGTGAAAGCAAGGCATGACTGAAGTCCTGGCACACGCCGTGGCCCGACTCCCATGCCTGCCTGGCTGTCGTGCTCACGGTGGTGACACCAGGGGTGTACGAGATGTGACTGCGCACCGCATCGATCCCCATGCGAACTGCAGTGTCGGGTGAGTCGCTCGCCATCATCCGTGTCACGACCTCCGCGCGCGACTCGTCGGTCATCGCCTCATCGACGTAAGTGGAGACCACGAGGAATTCAGAGTGCTCATCTCGCACCTGGTCACTCCTCAGCCCCTCCCAGGTTGTTCCTGGTCCATAAAATCGCATCGGCGGTGTGTCGACCGTGCTCGTCGCAACGATCTCGAGCTGTCGGTGGGGTACGTGAACGTCGAAGGACTCGACGAATGCCCCCCAGTAGTCCGTGTACACAGTGGGAGTTGTGCCTGGAGTCACGTACAGGTGGTGACTGAGCAGAACCTGGCCTCCACTGTCGAGTGGCGTCATGCGTACCTCGTTAAAGGACGCTTCCACGACATCCGCGTAGCGGTAGCCGGTCTTGTGGGTGATCTGCAGCCTTCGACCTCGTGACATCAGTGACTCCAGATGATCGTGCCGTGTTGACGGAAGAAGGCTCGATTGACCTCATCTGATGCGCGTACCGCGGCAAGGCGGGCCTCGCTCGCCAGGCGATCCACGTTGCCTGCCGTCGGATTCGTCGCATATTCGAGTGATGAGCGCAGCATGCCCACCTCGCGAAGCAATGCCCCACCGTCACCGACCCCCAGTCGGTCGAGATAGCGAACGGCGTCCTCAGCATCGGCGGCGCAACTGCGCATGGAACGAGGGAAGGTCGCATCGAGTACGAGGAAGCTGCGCACCTCCTCACCGTTGATCGGTGCACCCGTGCGCAAGAAGGCAGAAAGAGCACCGGCGGCACGAAGCGTCGCGAGAGGGCCTGCGGTGGGCCACAACTGATCGTGACGCAGGGCCAGCAGCCGTCCGATCATGTCAATACGCTCGAGTTCCTTGCCGATTCCCATGAATCGGTAGGCCTCGTCGCGCGGCATAGTCCAGTCGATAACGCCGTTGACGACCAGCAGTCGCTCCAGAACCTTGTACAGGGCCACGCCGGGGCTTCCGCTCAGAGCGAGGCCGCGCGAGAGATCCAGATGCGCGGAGTTCAGTGCCTCGAAGATGTCGCCGGAGAGCGAGTCGCGGATCGCCCGTGCATTGTCACGAGCCGCCGACACTGCACCGACCACGGTGGACGGCTGCAGTTCCGTGCCGACGACAGCGCGCACGAGTTCGTGACCATTCGTGATCGCCTCATGCGGGAGGCTGAGTGCGTCAAGCAGCACCGCGCACGCGACGTCATCCGAGACTGACTGATCCTCGACCAGGAGTTGGTGATGCTCGGCGAGCATGCGCGCAGTGGCCTCGGCACGTTCCAAGTAGCGTCCGAGCCAGAAGAAGGACTCGGCAATCCGACTCAGCATGAGTTTCCTCCCTGCTGCTGCTGACGCTCTTGCTGCACGATTCGGTCGTCATGGCTGCTCGGCGCATCAGTGCGCTCGGGAATATCGGTATCGACCACGGTCAGTCGTGGCACGCTGACCGATGGAGCCGAAGGCCGTTGCTCCGCATCATCGAGAACCCAGGTGTCCTTGGAGCCTCCGCCCTGACTCGAGTTCACGACGAGGCTGCCCTTGGGCAGCGCGACTCGGCTGAGCCCACCGGGAAGTACGAAGACATTGGTGCCGTCATTCACTGCGAAGGGGCGCAGATCGACATGGCGAGGCTCGATACTGCCGTCTTCGAGGACCGTGGGGCACGTCGAGAAGGTGACTACCGGCTGGGCGATCCACCCACGCGGATCCGCGTTGACGGCAGCCATCACGTCCGCCAGCTGCTTGTCGGTGGCCGACGGACCCATGACTAGTCCGTATCCACCGGAGCCATCGCTGGGCTTGACGACCATGCGCTCGATATTGGCGAAGACGTGTTCGCGCTGCTCGTGACTGGAGAGGTCATAGGTGTCGACGTTGGGCAACACCGGTTCTTCCCCGAGGTAGTACCGAATGAGCTCGGGCACGTAGGTGTACACGGCCTTGTCGTCTGCAACGCCGTTGCCGATGGCGTTGGCGACCGAGACCTTTCCGGCTCGCGCGGCGTTGATCAATCCCGGAACTCCGAGCACGCTGTCGGGACGCAGGTGCACGGGATCCAGGAAGTCGTCGTCAATGCGGCGATAGATGACGTGCACGGGCCGCGGGCCGGAGGTGGTGCGCATGTAGACGGTGGAGTCTCGGCAGTACAGGTCGCGTCCCTCGACGAGCTCGACACCCATGTGGCGCGCAAGGAAGGCATGCTCGTAGTGAGCCGAGTTGTGCACGCCCGGGGTGAGGATCACGACAGTGGGATCGTCGACCTCCGCGGGTGCCGCAGCGCGTAATGCCTCGAGCAGTTTCTCGGGATACTCGTTGACCGATCTCACCTGGTAGTTCGTGAATACCTCAGGCAGCACGTGTGCCAGAGTCCGCCGATTCTCCAGCACGTACGACACGCCTGAGGGATTGCGAAGGTTGTCCTCCAGCACCCGGAACTCGCCTTGCTCATCCCGAATCAGATCGATTCCCGATACGTGAATGCGCACGCCATTCGGGGGTTCAATTCCCCAGGCTTGTCGATGAAAGTGCGTGGATGTGGTGACGAGCGATCGAGGTATGACTCGGTCCTTCAGCACCTGTCCGGAGCCGTAGACGTCGGAGAGGAAGTGCTCGAGTGCACGCAGACGTTGCACGACGCCCTTCTCGATTCGAGTCCACTCCTCACCGGTGATCAGGCGCGGAACGAGATCCATCGGCAGAGGTCGTTCCCGCTCGCCAAGGGTGAAGGTGATGCCATGTCGATCGAGATAGGCGTCGCGCTGCCGTGCGCGCTCGGCGAGACCAATGGGGCCGACAGAGTCAAGTGCACGATGGAGGGCCGCATGTGCGACGCGGGGAACCCCGTCATGCGACATCTCATCGAAAGGCTCGATGGCTACCGTGCTGCGTGCCCCCGTCATGGAACTGACGTTACGAAGGCCGTGTTTCAGGCAGGCGGCACAGTGTTTCGTGCGTGTATCCCTTTCGGGCGCGTCAGGCTTCGATGGTCACGCGCGGCTCGCGCAGCAGCTTCGTGAGGTAGGAGTTGAGGATGTCTCCGACCTCACGGGCGGCTACGCCCGGGATAGCCTGCACCGGTGCACCAGAGCCCTCGGCTTGCTGGAACACCATGCGCTCCGGAAGCAGCGGCTTGAGGATCGTCCGAGCGCCGACGATGTCAGTGAGCTCGCTGAGTCGGTAGTTGTGCTCTTCGGCTGTGGGACGGAACCGATTCATCACGATGCCCGCGAGTTCGAGATCAGGATTCGTGGTCTTCTGGATCTCGGTGATCTCGGCGAGCGACTTCTCGACGCCCTGCGCTCCGAAGTACGACGGAGTGGTGATGATCAGTGCCTTATCGGCGGCAGTGAGGGCCTCACGGGTGAGTGCGCCCAGCGATGGCGGGCAGTCGATGAGCACGAGGTCGTAGCCTTCCACGCCCTTCATGGCCCGACGCAGCTTGGTGGTGCTCTTGCCGGCGCTCCAGGCGTCGAAGCGAATGATGTCGGGGTGCGACGGGAGCACGTCGACCTCGCCGATGCTGGCGTCCCAGTCGCAGATGCTGATGGCATCGATGAAGGTGTCGGGGATGGGTGAGGCGAGAACGTCAGCGAGTGACATGCGGCCCTTGCGGGTCTTCAGGTGGCTGGTGGCATTGCCCTGCGGATCGAGGTCGATCACGAGTACGGCCAGGCCCCGGTGAGCGGCCGCACCGGCCAGCCCGAGGGTGATTCCGGTCTTGCCTACGCCGCCCTTATTTGCCATCACTGCGATTGTCTTCACGGGCTCATTGTGCCCATGTGCAGCGGCCGGGTCATCCTCCATCCCCCTCTTGGTGAGCAGGAAGGAGGTGATAGTCAGCGGCGACGCATACGGGAGTTGCTGATGATGCCAATGAGGAGGGAGAGAATTCCGGCTCCGCCGATTGCCAGCCACGCCCCATTGCTGGGGAGGTAGTCGGTCTCGGGCGGATCGGCCGGGCACATGCCCACGCCGCACAACGGAATGATGAAGAGCGTCATTGCCACCAGGTAGATCGAATACCAGGCCGCCACGGTGATCGTAAGAATGCGCATCGCGCCCGGGGTGCCCAGGAGCCCGCGATCATTGGCCGCGAATTGACCGGGCCACATCAGCAGGATCGCGATGCCGATTACGGCGATCAGGAAGGTGATGTCGGCCCAGGTGTAGAGGTGAAAACCGAGCACCTTGGGGCCGTAGCCGGGATCACCGGGGGTAGCGATATGCAGCAGGATCTGACGCACGCTGCCTGCGCCGCCCACGCAGGCGGCCAGGATCGCGAAGGCGTAGTTGCGCACCTTGATGCCGGTGAACAAGTTCAGCAGTGGGCCCACGGCTAGGGCGATCATGCCCGAGCGCTGCACTAGGCACAGCGGGCACGGAGGCTCGCCTTGGCCGAACTGCAGGTGCAGCGAGCCGCTGAGCACGCCGAGAAGTGCGAGCAGGGCAAGGAGATTGAGAACACGTGCGATTTTCACCTGGGTCGTCATCATTGGCCTCGGGGATTCGCTCTCAGAAGTTCAGCGGGATGGTGGAGTCCATGTTCATCTTCAAGAACACGACTGTGGCGACGAGGCCGACCAGGCCCAGTGGGAGAGTCCAGCGCTGACGCCAGAAGATGCCGACAAACACGATGATCCACAGCAGGAATATCCAGAGCACGTGCACACGCTAGTGCGAGATGGCTCGCAAGGTGCGCAAGTGGCGCGACTAGAGCGACTGCGCGGCCTGCAGCTCGCGGAGGCAGTCGACGAGGAACGCGTGATCCTCGGTATCGGGAAGACCTGAGGCGTAGATGCTGCCGACGATGCCGACATTCGCGACGGAGATCGGCATGCCGCCACCGTGAGCCGCGAAATCCTGCGTGCTCAGGCCCGTGGCCTCGGCAAACGTCGTGCCGCGCTCGGCATAGCGCAGCTTCTGGTACATCGTGGAGGTGTCGAACTTCTCCACCACGGCCGCCTTGCGCGCGATCCAGTTCTCGGAGTCGTACTGAGAGCCGGGCAAGGAGACCATGAAGGCGATGCGACGGCCGTGGCGCACCTGGATGATGAGCGGGAGTTCCTCGCTCTCGGCGCGGGACTGGGCGATGGCGCCGAGTCCGACAGCATCGGCGAGGGTGAAGGACGCCAGCACGAGCGAGGCCTCCTGCTCGGCCACGTGCGCGGAGGTGAGGTCAGACATTCCTACTCCGCCAGGCCGAAGAGACGGTCGCCCGCATCACCGAGTCCGGGCACGATGTAGCCCTTCTCATTGAGGTGGTCGTCGATGGCTGCTGTCACGACAGTGACATTCACGTCACGGTGGCCGTAGGCCTTCTCGACCATCTCGACGCCCTCAGGTGCAGCGAGAAGGCAGATTGCCGTGATGTTGCGGGCGCCGCGTTCGAGCATCAGGTCAATTGCCGCAACCAGAGTGCCGCCGGTGGCGAGCATCGGATCGAGAACGAACACCGTGCGATCCGAGAGATCGTGCGGAAGGCGATCTGCGTACGTCGTTGCAAGCAATGAGTCGTGATCGCGAACCATGCCAAGGAAGCCGACCTCGGCGGTGGGCATCAGTTTGACCATTCCGTTGAGCATGCCGAGGCCGGCACGCAGGATCGGGACGATCAGAGGCTTCGGATCGATGAGCTCGACAACCGTGCAGTCGGCAACCGGAGTCGAGATCTTCACCGGCTTCACCTCGAGATCGTCGGTGGCCTCGTATGCGAGAAGGGTCACGAGTTCCTCGGCGAGCAGCCGGAAGGTGGCCGATGACGTATCGGTCTTGCGAAGCTTGCCGAGCTTGTGGGCAACGAGGGGGTGATCGATCACGAGTGTGCGCATGGGGCGAGGGTAACCGTTCGGTCTCGCTGATGTACCTCGTGGTGACGGATAGGCCTGGCCCGTGCCACGATGGGCCCGTGACTGTCCAGGAGGTTGACCTCAAGGCGATTGACTTCGCCGCAGCAGCGTGGCGCGAGGAAGGCCGCTGGGTGTCGTCCGCCATGCCGGCCCGCATCGCCACCACGGTCGACACCCTCGTTGCAGCCCTACGCCAGCTGCCCGGCGAGAACGGGGTCTTCGGCTTCGTCGGGGTGGGCGATGAGTGCTTCCTGATCTTCCGAGTCGACGCCATCGGCACCCGGGTCTTCATCAGCGACAGCGTGGCGATCCTCGACTGGTCACTCGCCGAGGAGGCTGCAGATCTCATCGGTCTCGAATGGGAGGAAGACGATCTCGAGGAATTCGTGCCCATCGGCGATCTCTCGATTCTTGCCGATCTCGGTATTGACGAAGACGAGATCTCTCTCCTTGTCGACGAGTCCGACCTCTATCCCGATGATCAGGTGAAGGCCATCGCGAAGCGACTCGGCCTGGGCGAGCAGTTCGATAAGGCACTCCGGGCGCGCTAGCCGTGCAGCACTCACCAGCCGATGTCGCTGCCATGCGCATCGCACTCGACGAGGCCATGCGTCCGGACCCTCCCGGATCCGCCCCCGACCTGCCTATTGGTGCGATCGTTCTCGATCCCTCTGGATCCGTGATTGCTCGTGCGCGCAATGCACGCGAGGCCACGGGTGATCCGACGGCTCATGCTGAGGTGCTTGCCTTGCGCGAGGCCGCGACTGTCATGGGCGAGTGGAGACTCACGGGCTGCACCCTTGTCGTCACCTTGGAGCCGTGCCCCATGTGCGCGGGCGCCGCAGCGATGGCTCGAGTTGAGCGGGTCGTCTTCGGTGCATGGAATGCCGAATACGGGGCAGCGGGTTCGCACTGGGATCTCCTGCGAGATCGCCGTATGGCTCATCGACCTGAAGTGGTCGCGGGAGTGCTCGAGAACGAATGTGGCAGGCTGGTCCTCGATTTCATGGCCGAGAGACGGGAGGACAAGGCATGAGCGCGGAGTTTCGACGACCCACCGGCGGTCGCTCCCGCCGCCGCCGCCCGATCTGGGTCCCCGTCGTCATCGTGCTGGCAGGTATTGCGGTGCTCTTCGCCGTGGGCTTCGGACTTTCCCGGCTGCTGAACAGCTCGTCGAGCCCCGAAGCCGAGGCCATTGCCTCTGCCTCGTCGGCACCATTGCCCTGCGAGACCACCATGGTCACTGCTGCCGAGGTTCTGCCGCGAACGAGCAAGGTGAAGGTCAATGTCTGGAATGCCACCGATCGCGTCGGCCTGGCCAGCGATGTCGCGAAAGTTCTCAGCGCTCGCAGCTTCACCGTGAAGAAGGTCGACAATGACCCGCTGGGCGCCGTGCTCGAGGGTGTGGGTCAGATTCGCTACGGCGTGAATGGTCGCGCCAACGCTGAACTGCTCGCGTTCTACTTCCCCGGGGCGATCCTGGTGCAGGATGATCGACCGAAGAAGACCGTCGATATTGCCCTGGGCAATGCCTTCACCGAGATCAACGGTGAAGCGCAGATTGCCGCGGCGATGGCGTCGCCGTCTGCATCACTCTCCGGCCCCGGCTGCCCGAGCCAGCCCGCGGTCGCTGTGCCCTCGATGTCGTCGGCACCCGAGCCGTCGACTACTCCGTCGCCAGACGGTTCAGTGACGACGGCACCGTAACTGTCGCGACCACCTGAAAGCTTTCGCTAGTACACCAGCGCCTGGGTATTCGGCGCCACCGCTTCCTCCACGAAGGCTGCGGCGCCTGCTATACGGATGCCAGGTATGACGTCCTCGGCATTGATCGAGCGTCGCATGGCGCACTGAGTGCAGAGGGTGACAGTTCCGAGTTCGAGTACTTGATCGAGAAGCTCGCTCAAGGACGCCGAGTGCTCGAGCTCGAACTCCGAAGCCTTGCCGGGCAGCGCGAACCAGGCGGCATCTCCGGTGAGCCAGAGCGATACCTTCACTCCGCTTGCGGCTGCGGTCGCGGCCACCGTGAATGCCTGTGAACAGCGCTCAGGGGAGTCGGTGCCGGCCGTCACCTTGATGAGCAGTTGGCTTCGGGGCGGGATCGTCATGAACGGTAGGCTGCCGTACATGGTCGAGAACGTCTACACGGGCCTGCTCGTGGTTGCCGTGGTGGCGATAGCGGCCGTCTCGATCGTGATCGTTATCCGACTCTTCCGGGGGAACAATTCATGAGCACTGCACCCCTTCCTAGCGAGCTGCCCGAGGAGTTGCTGCCACTCTCGTGGCTACTGGGCACCTGGGTCGGCGTGGGCACAGGACAGTACCCGGGCATTGAGGATTTCCGCTTCGGCCAGGAGATCTCCTTCGCCACCGATGGCCGTCCGTTCATGGCCTACATCTCGCGCAGCTGGCTGCTCGACGACGAAGGTGAGCGCGTGAAGCCCCTCGCCACCGAGACCGGCTTCTGGCGGCCGCGCCCCGAGAACAAGGTCGAACTCACCCTGGCTCACCCGACCGGCTACGCCGAGATCTGGGAGGGCGAGGTCACGATCACCGGGCTCGAGAATGCCCGCATCACCGGCGCGAAGGCCGTTCTCAAGACCACGAGTGTCGGAGCCACCGCGAGTGCGAAGCCGTACTCGGAGGGCGAACGTCTCTACGGCCTCGTCGGCGAGAAACTTCTCTGGACCTTCGACATGATGGCCATGGGCAAGCCGATGGGCAATCACCTGGCGGCCAGCCTGCAGAAGGTCATGGAGCTATCAACGGGAGCGGCAGATGACTGACGACTGGGATCGCCGGCTGCGTGATCACGGGTATCGCATCACCCCGCAGCGCCAGTTGGTGCTCGAGGCTGTCGAGTCTCTTCGCCATGGCACACCCGAGGCGATCTTGATCGAGGTGCAGCGCACCGCGACCGGCGTGAATCTCTCGACGGTCTATCGCACTCTCGAGGTGCTCGAGGATGTCGGTCTGGTGACCCACGCGCACATCGGCCATGGTGCCCCCACGTATCACGCGGTTGACGAGCACGTTCATATCCATCTCGTGTGCGATCGCTGCACGAAGGTCAGCAGCGTCGACTCGGATATTGCCGAACCGTTCGTCGCACGCCTGCGCAAGGACCATGGCTTCGAGACCGACATCTCCCATGTGTCGATTCACGGGCTCTGCGCCGACTGTGTCGGAAAGCCCAAGGACTACCTCGAAGGCGACGACGAGCTGTGAGCTCACTCGATCGCAGTGATGCGATCCGCCCACCCGAGGGCGCCCCTGATCAGGGCATTGCCTGGCATTACGGCGACCCGCATCGCGAGCAGCGCGCACTCGTGGAAGGCCGCTGCATCGTCGATCTCTCCAATCGCGGAGTCATCGCGATCACCGGCGCAGATCGCATCAGCTGGCTGCACACGCTGACGACTCAGCATGTCGCAAACCTTCGGTCAGGTGAGAGCGCTCTCGCGCTGATCCTCAGTCCGAATGGCCATGTCGAGCATGAGTTGCATATCGTCGATGACGGTATGTGTGCATGGCTCATTGTTGAGCCGGGTACTCAGCACGAGCTCGTCGACTACCTGCGCTCGATGCAATTCATGCTCCGGGTCGAGGTCGCTGATGTCACTGCGGAGTATGCGGTGGTGTGGGAGCCCTGCACTGATGCGGACCCGGACTTCCCGACCTACGTGATCCCCGAAGCCCTTGCGGCACGGGGCTTTTCCGGCCGAGAGGTCATCATTCCCCGCACTGAACTCGATGCACGGCTGGAGGCAGCCGACATGCGTGCCGGCACGTGGGCACTCGAGGCCTTGCGTGCTGCCGCTGGTGTTCCGCGTCTTCGATTCGAGACCGACCACCGCACCATTCCGCATGAGGTCGGTTGGATTGGGCCCGCTGTTCACTTGCAGAAGGGCTGCTATCGCGGCCAGGAGACCGTGGCGCGCGTGCAGAATCTCGGCAAGCCACCACGGCGGCTCGCGATCTTGCACGTTGACGGAAGTGCGGAGATCTCCCCGAAGCACTGTGATCGGGTCTTCTGGAATGACAAGGAGATCGGCTGGGTGGGCACCGGAGCTCGTCATTACGAGCTTGGCCCTGTGGCCACCGCGATCCTCAAGCGCAATGTTCCGGTTGATGCCGAGCTCGTCATTCGCACCGCCGAGGGCGACGTCAGCGCCTCGCAGGAAGTTGTGGTCTCGGTCGATTAGTCGGCACTGTCGACGATGATGGTGATCGGACCGTCATTGGTGAACGACACCTTCATGTCTGCGCCGAAGACTCCGCGTTGCACGTCGACGCCGCGCGCGATCAGGCGATCGGCGAAGGAATCGACGAGTGGCGCGGCTGCATCGCCCGGAGCCGCGGCATCCCATGTCGGGCGTCGACCCTTGCGCGTATTGGCGTACAGCGTGAACTGGCTGATCACGAGAACCGGCAGGCCGAGGTCGGCTGCCGAGACTTCCTTGCCGCTGTCTGGGGGCAGGCTGACCTGCGCGGCCTCGGCATGGGAGGCATCGAAGAGCCGCATGTCATAGGCCTTGTCGGCCAAGGTGGCGGCGAGGGCGGGGGTGTCGTCGTGGGTGACTCCGACCAGGATCACCAGACCCGGGCCGGTGAAGGAGCCGGTGACCCGACCATTGACGCTGACCTGGGCGCCCGCTGCTCTTTGGATCACGATCCGCATGCCCGAAGGCTCCCATACCGTGATTCCACGAGGGAATCGACCCGTGTGCTAGCCAGAGGAAGCGCTCGTGTTTGCAAATGCAAGCACATGGGTAATACTGGAGGCATGGGAATTGATGTCAGCGGACTCGGAGACTTCATCCGCGACCAGCGAGATCAGGCACAGATGTCACTGCGCCAGCTCGCCAAGGCCGCCGATGTCTCCAATCCCTATCTGAGCCAGGTCGAGAGAGGCCTGCGCAAGCCCAGTGCCGAGATTCTCGGTCGCATCGCCCAGGGCCTGCGCATCTCCGCGGAGACCCTGTATGTGCAGGCCGGAATTCTCGCCCAGCGCGCGGGCGACGACACGGTGACTACCGCTATCGCCGCAGATCGCACGATCACCGAGCGCCAGCGCACCACCCTGCTGCAGATTTACGCAGCCTTTCAGGCCGAGAACCAGGCCGCAGCAACCACCAGCGCATCCGAGTCAGTTGACGACGTCAGCCCGGAAAGCGACCAAGCCACGTACGACGCCACTACGGAGGAACACCATGGAAGCGAATAGCGAGTTCAACATGCCGGTCAATGAGGAGATCGTTCTTGACGATGTCGTGACCGAATTCAGTGACGCTCCCGAGGCGGTCACCGTTGCGAAGAAGAAGGTTCCGGTCGGAACCACCGAGACCGTGAAGCATCACGCGCGCAAGACTGTCGTGAAGGCCAAGGAGACCACTCAGGCTGTCACCGACAGCGCAAAGATGGTGGGCGATTCGGCAAAGACCAAGGTCTCGAAGATTGACCTCCTTAACCTCGAGCTGCCCAAGGTCGAGATGCCGAAGTTCTCAGTCCCCAAGTTTGAGATGCCGAAGTTCGATCTGCCCAAGGTGAACCTGCCCAAGGTCGAGATGCCGAGCTTCTCGTCGGTGACTGAGGTCAAGGCCGAGGTCAGCAAGGTGGCGCAGGACGTACGCGGCAAGGCGGCCAGTGCAGTGACCCTCGTCCGCGAGGCCGTCGGAATCTAGTCTCGAATGCATGAGGCCCGGGGCGCTGCGCGTCCCGGGCCTCATGCTGTGTCAGGCGTGATCGACTCGAGTCTGCGCGGAAGAGTGAGTATCGATCACTGCGGTGATGCCGTGTGACAACGCCTCGCGAAGATCGATGGCGCCATTGGTCATGCCGATCAGTCGAGTGCCTGCCGTGGCCCCCGCACTCGCCGTTTGCGTGATGGTGAGGTCATCCACTCCGTGAACCCCCTGCATCACGTGTGTCGGGAAAACGATGGCCCACCTCGACCAACCGGCTAAGTCACCGACATTTGCCGAGGCGGCGGCTGCAGCCGTGACGGCGATGCCCAGCCCACGATCAACGAGCATTCGCAGCGTCTCCCCGCCCCCGGCAGGGATCTCGTCGAAGAGGAGAACGGTGCGCTGGCACTGAGTTCGATCAAGCTTCGGCACGAGCAGATTTGGCAGGGCGAGTTCTCCTGCCTCCGGGTGCAGGAGCACCGAAGGCATGCGGATCATGCAGGTGTGCGAGCGGTCGAGTTCGGCAAGAAGTGCGTCAAGGGAAATCTCGGCGGCGAGGGCCGCCAGGTGTGGCTGGCGATTAACAGCCTTCAGTAGATTCTCGGGCTGGCGCATGTCGTAATACCGGAACTCGCGTGCCCAGCCGACGCTGATCAGCGAGCCCTCGAGTGCATCACCGGCCGTAGAAAGAATCGGAAATGACTCGGTGATGAAAGCTTCGCTGCCGCGATCATGTGTCATGCCATCGAGAAGGCTGTCGACGGTGACCGGGGTCGGCTCGGTACGCGTGAAAAGCTCCGGGGTCAGCTCGAGGGTGCTGAAATCCGGATCCGACAGGGGGTTGCGAGCCGATTGATCTGCGGCAAGTCGATCGCGAGCAGTCTGGATTAGGCCTTCGGGAGACAGGTCATCGACCTGGTGGGCGGCGTAGCCGAACGAGACACTGACGAATACCTCGAGATCAGTCGCGCTAGATGCTGCCCGACCGAAGGAGTTCAAGGAGTCCTGCACGTCACGCAGCAGCTGGATCGTGTTGCGGATGATGGGACCACCGCTCACGGCGACCCAGATCCGGCCGGGGCTCTCGTAGGCAACGAAGACCTCAGTGCCGTTGAACAGGGGTGACGAGAGAGTCGAGCGCATCACATGCGACACGGCGGCATGCTCATGTCGGCCGCCCGCGAGAGCTGCGAACTCGTTGATGGCGTAAACCCCGACAATCAACGAGGAGAGATGAGGTGCGCGATCGAAGCGCTCGCGCATTGCGAGCATCGCCTGATCGAGTGCGTTCATATTCGGCCAGGTGCCGTCAAACATCGCGGAATACGCGAGCGAGTTCCTATCCGCGGATCGGCTCAGCTCTGGGGCGAGGAGTCCGATCGTGGCCAATTCACTGAACTCATCGACTAGTGAGCGTGAACGCATCAGGAATCGTCCGGGGAGCAGGCAGTCGCTGATCGTCACGCTGCTCGTCGTTCGAGCATCGACGCTGAGCGGGATGCGCATGCCTGATCGGCTTGCTGGCGAGGTGGGCTCCGAGTCGGGCGCACCTGGGTAGACGTCTGTGTGCACGGTGCTTTGACTCACGGTGCCATTGCCGTCATCACTGATGGTGAGGACGCGTGTGGCGCCGAAGACAACAGCCGCCATGCGACTGGTGATGTTCACTGCCGCCTTGGCTGCGAGATCGGGATCGAGTGAGCCTTCTGCTAGGCGGGTGAGAATTACCGATTGCTGACTTCGCCAGAGTGCGAGCGTGCGCTTGGCCTCGGTGCGCCAGACGCCGACAGAAATTGCCCAGAGTGCGAGCCAGCAGGCGAGAAACACCCCTAGTGCCGCCAATGCGGGCAGCACCTTGTCGGTGGGGTCGCCGTCGATGCGTGGAAGGATTTCTCCTGTTGCGGCAACGGTCCAGGCGATACCAGCACTCACCACGGCCACCAGCAGTCGTCGAAGATCGACTAGATCGCGCGCTGCCGCCCAACCGCGACGCTCGCATCGCGCCCATCGGTCAAGGGCGTTCAGGATGAGACCCACATAAAGCGCGACAATGCCGGCGAGCAGCAGCGGAATCACGGAGAAATCAAGGGTTACTGCGGAGGCCAAGGGTCGCACGATCGAGTAGGCGATTGAAGCGATCAGCATTGCTGTGAATGCTGCAGTGAGTTGGTGAAAGCGCGCGTTCGGATCCCGGTCGATATCACGCCTCGCAAGGATCGTCATGCGCACCAAGTAGGCCAGGCTGAAGAGGAGGAACGCGATGACAGGCTCGGCATAAAGCCCCGCGAGCATTGCGCCTACGAGGATCGCATTAAAGGAAATCGTGCTCGTGCTCCACGGTGCGATAGGCCGGGTAGGCGAGGCGAGGATTCGCTTGGTCGATGACTCCGTGCCAGTGCGGTACAGCGCCTGTGGAGTGAAGACGCTGATAGCTACGAGAACGATCCCGGCCAGCAGCACGTCAGGCCCCGGGATCTCATCGCCGATGTCGGAGTACATCAGGGCGAATGCCGTGAGGATCGCGGCAGCCCAGACGGAAGCGAACAGCACGCCGAGAATGCCGGTGCGCAGCTGTCGGGTGGCCAGATTCGGTTCGCTGGTGGCCGGCGCGAGCCAGCGACCGGCAGCCCGACATGGGCCGGCGGGGGAAGCCATGGGTTGACGGTACCCCGAGGCCTGACCGCAGGGCCATCAGCGTGACGTCCCTAGGTGTGTCGATAAAAACGGACTAATCGGACGAAATAGGGGAAGGGCGGACGACCTGGGCTGCGGTGATCAGCCGATACCCCTCAGGGGAGATTCCCCTTATCGGCGTGTGCGGACGGAGACCGGTGGCGATGCGTGGGTCAGAGCGTGATCGCCGCGGGACCATGCCGGTCGATGACGAGGGTTTCACCCTCGTCGAGATCCTGGTCGCGACCTTGGTGTTCGCCCTGACCGCGACGGCCACCGTCGGAATCCTCATCACGGCAATCCGCACCGTGCGCGAGAACTCCGACCGGGT
>JACCDO011930723.1_pt1 | contig 18137 bp, 45 predicted proteins | sample 7446101 | NCBI WGS metagenome assembly JACCDO01 (sample SAMN15323440, study PRJNA562643) | freshwater metagenome | isolation source: river surface water | place: USA:Blue River Watershed | collected 2017-08-16 | reverse complement strand
CGTTCAGCTTCCTGGGCCAGTAATTTCTTCTTGATCATGCAGTAACCCTTACTGCCTTCCCCACGTTGTACCCACTCATCTACAGTGACTTTAATGGGCTCAATGACACGTAGAACATCTGCTTGTGCAGAACCCTTGCTCTGTGAGTATAGCTCAAACCTACGTAGATCCTGCTGTACTACAAGAACCTGGGGCATTTGACTGGCAGCACAGTTAATAGCTTCTATGTCCAAACGTGCTTGTGTGATATATGCTGATTGATTATCGTCCCAAAATGATGGAATCCACGACTTGATAGTAGTGCATCCCGACAATAGTACAAGAGAAATCAACAGTAATTTACGCATATATCTATTTATTTGGGCCAAGCAATGTTTTCAACAATGCCCGCAAACTCTGCTTCAAACACAGGAGTCAAGGGTGTTACACCAATGGGATCATCCACTGTAACCAGCCAGCTATCACCCTCTTGTATTAGGTGCGATTTGTTGTGTATACCCATGCACCATGAACGTACTAGCTCTAGCTTAGTAGCGTCCACAACACGATATAGTTTCATTGTTTTAGTCATACAGTATTTATTGGGCAGAGTAATTCTAAACCGCGAAGCGGCTCGCAAGAGATTTTTATATGTAGTCTAGATCCCTGCGCCTTTCCAAATCGGGCCAAGCACAAACAAAAAATAACACAGCATGTTTGGGTACCCAGAAGTCTATACAGTCCCCTTTGATACTGATATGCCCACCCGATCTCTGTACATAAGCCCAGATAATTTCCTCGTCATAGTCCATGCTAGCATGTAGTCTATAGCATAACAACACAGGTTCAGTCACAATAATAACCCTATTAATATGCCCAGATTAAAAGCCAAGCAACACAATAACAACAAACTCACACAGTAATAAACATCATTCAAAATAAAAGAGCCAAACTGGTTCATAGTTAAATACCCTTATGCAAGAAACAGTATATTACTTAGTACACAAAGATACTCAGCGACGCTTAAAGTATTATAAAACACTGGCTGGCGCACGTATAGCACAAAGAGCACGTAATCATAGACTGGGCTTTATAGAGCGAGTAGAGCGTGTACAGCAGTTTGATAACTGGGAAGTGGAGATGTGTCGTAACACAGACGGCGACATACTAGAAGCCACTTACTGTATAGTAGAAGATACTATAGATACCAACTCAGAGCTAATTGTAAATGGATAATCGTACGCAAGCATTAGTAGTGAGTATATGTATAGTGTTAGTATACTATATGATCTATACGCTTACACACTGAGTCTATATAGTAGTAAAGAGTCACTATACAGTATAGAAGGCTCGTACTACGAACTTCGCTTAGGCCCCGCTGCGCTATACAGTGACTTACACGTATGCACAGTTAACACCATCAAGATTGGTATTTACTGTGGCTTAAAGGTTATATAACGGCTCAGTAAGTGTGATTTACTGACCCCCACCTTGCGTATAGGTGCCTATATAGGGGGTGGACTGTGAAAAAGGGTGCAGAATAGTGTGGGAAAGTGTGAAAAAGTGTAGAATTGTGTGACCATTTGAGCATAGTCTCTCACGCCAAGTCTCTAACTTTTCTCCCTACTATAGATTTCCGTATAAGACCTTGCTCTTATGATTCATAATCGTGAATAAAATGTTCGCGAAAGTGGCTCCGCGAGTATTTATCATGATAGAAAACCACAGTTTTGCAGCAGCGACCTAGGCGACTGTATCTACTGTAGGCCCCGCTGCGCTGGATGTGCATGATATCTATTCTGCTATATAGTAGTATACTGGGAGCGAACCTTATGCTATATATGATCTACATATGTGTACTGTGTGCATTACTCTATACTAGTGTGTGTTCTACACTATACGTAGATAGACTATATAGTAGACTCTCACTACTAGCTTACTCTATGTTCGCTATAGCCGTAATCATATAGTGGCCCCGCTGCTGGATATACACATATGAAAGATTCTAAAGACATAGCAGACTGGATACTCAAAGAGATCTCACGTATAAATCCCTATACTGGATCTGAGAAGCATTTGGCTTTTGTATGGGCAACTGGGTTTCTTGCTCGTGTCATCGCGGAGATGATTTGGCGCGATAATCACAATCTAGAGATCTTCAGGAAGATTCGCGAGAAGAACACCAAGAGATCTAAGTAGGCCCCGCTGCGTATATAGGGGTTGACCAGACCTGTGAGATCACATATACTATATACATGCTTAAGAAACGAGCTTTAGCAAGGAGCAGAGAATCAATGACACTTCCAGATGAACGTTACCGTAGTGTGCGTCAAACAGCAGAGTTTTTGCAGCGTCTAGCGGGTGGGGAATATCCTCGTGTGCCCAAGGCAGTTCGCGGTGAAGCACTACATTTGCTGCGTCACTATCCCACAGCGTGGGATCTGGATCAAATTGAACGATCAGCACCACATGTTATGCAAAAACGTATGGAGCCACTGCACAGGATGGTAGCTGCATACGATCCAGAAGTAGTGCAGCCCATGGAGAACAAGGATTAATTAAGTTATCGCGAGTGTGGTGAAATAGGTAGACACAAGGGACTTAAAATCCCTCGGCGAAAGCCATACCGGTTCGATTCCGGTCACTCGCACCAAATGCAGGGCCTATAGCTCAGTGGTAAGAGCAGTGGACTCATAATCCATTGGTCGTTGGTTCAAATCCAACTGGGCCCACCAATTTACTGCCGGTAGCATAGTGGATAATGCAACAGCCTTCTAAGCTGTGGATCGGGGGTTCGAGTCCCTCCCGGCAGGCCAGATCATGCTGCTGCTGTAGTGTGATGCTGCTTATACAGACCCAGCAGCAACAGCAGCAGCGTGTACCTCACAGTGACAGTTGGCGCAGAGTAGTTGGCACTTACTGACTTCAGAGCGCAATTGCTCTAGATCTAGCCACGACGATTCCCAATGTCATTTGAACCCTCCTTGGTTAGAGTATTTAGATCTAATCGCTGCTCTTTGTTCGCGAACCCGTAGCACACGGTGGCTCTCGACGTCCACCCCCAGCATAGCTGTTCGAACCTATGGGCGTACTGTACGTCCAAAAAAAGGTTGTGTCAACCAAAATATTTCCACAATTGTTCTTGACAACTAGGCATTTTGGTAATACAATCTAGTCATGTTTAACACAACGGAGCGAACTATGTCACAAGAACTGTATACTGCATATGCCGAGCTAGAAGCTGCTTCAGAAGCTTTCTACGCTGCTGCTAGCAAGATGGCTCAGCTGCTGCCACAAAAGAACCAGCTGCTGTGTAACATCAGCGAAGAGGTTAACTTTGTGATTGTTGAAATTGATGCTGAACTTGATGAGGTGCTGTGATGCGACACTATGACGAACTGCTGAACGAGAAGCGCGGTCCTTTTACTGTTATCGTGGACAAGACCTATGAGGACCTGAACCCACGTGACATGTTTGAAGATGACGACATAGAGGAGATCTGCCGCAAGATCGACAACTATACATATGATTGGTTCATGCTGCGTACTCGCGTGATCTACGAGGGTGTCGAACTCAGCTGCGAATACCTGGGCGGCTGCTTGTACGAAGATGCTCGCGACGTGCTCACGGACGGTATGGCTGAGGACCAGATCTATCAAGCTATGCTGAATGCCAAGACAGAGCTTGCAGCAATGAAGAAGAAATTTGCTGCTGTAGACGTAGATGCTATTGACGCACTCTGCTGCTGAGCATACAATACAGTCATTGCAACAAGGAGCAGATCATGCAAATCACCATTAACGTTACCCAAAAGCAACTCTTGTTCGTAGCGGAATGTCTCACTGACGATTTGTTCTACGAGTTCGGGCGTACTGTTACAGACTGTGCTGGCCTAGATCGCCGAGAGCTGCATGAGGGATTGGTTACCTACAAACCCTTCCTGGACATGGTCGCTGATGCTGTTCGCGATGAGGGTGTTATGGCCCTGGAAGAGCCCTACGACTACATGGACTTTGATCGCATCTACGGTACCAAAGAGTGGGCTCAAGTGTGGGACGCCTGCGAGCGTATGCAGGCTATCGTTCACGATGCTGAGCGGGAAGACCACGATGCTGCTGCTTGTGCTGAGGCTATAAAGACCCTGAAAGCCGCAGGGTTTAAGATCACAAAGGCTTGACACGTTGGCTGTTTGAGCATACAATAGAGTCATTGTTAACACAAAGGAGCGAAAGATGTTTAAATTTGAACGCACACTGAACACTGACGGCAAGGGCTATTGGAGTGACAAGGCCAAGCCCGTTAACACGCTGCGTATTGAAGTCCCTTACATTAACGACGAAAAGGACTTTGGCGAGCTGCGTGTCTACTTTGACACTAAGTCGTGGAACGTTAAAAAGCACGGCTTGATCTACACCGACGGACTGTTTATTAAAGAACTTCGCGAACAGCTGAATTTGATCGGCTTTCCCGGCAAAGCTGCTGAGTACAGTGAGCAAGGCATGCAGGGCGACGATTATGTCAGCCTGGACGTGGGCAAAAAGTTTATTGAAACTTGGCTGAAAAAGGTTGACAGCCTGATGCCCGCGTTGTAAAATCTAGGCTTATTAACAAGGAGCGCACAAATGGCAACTCGTAGCACTATCGCAATGGAGCAACCCTGCGGCAAGGTCATGCAGGTCTACTGTCACTGGGACGGGTATCTGGATCACAATGGCAAGCTGCTGCAAGAACATTATCAGGACAAGGCCAAGGTCTATGCCCTGATGCTGCTGGGGTCGATCAGCTCGCTGCGTGAAGAGATTGGGCAGGCACACGACTTCGACAACCGTTACGAGCGCGATGATCCTAAAGCCAAATGGACTGTGGCCTACGGGCGTGATCGCGGCGAAGATAATGTGGATGCGAATGTGTTCGCGGACTTCGCGACCTACGTCAAAGATCACCAATACGAAGAGTATGAGTACATTTACCGCAACGACGGCAAATGGTATGTCAGCAAGTACGGTGAAGGCTATCAGCTGCTGGACGCTGCTATTGCTGCTGAAGAAGCCCTAGAAGACTAAGGGTTATTACTGAAAGCGGTTGACAACAGCCGCTTTTGGCAATATAATAGAGACTTGTTTAATTAATACAGGAGCGAGCTGTGCAAATTACATTTACAGAAGGTTACTACAACATTCGCGGCAATCCCGTTAACGTTGCAGGCATTCCTTTTACACTAGTAGAAGACTACAAAGTAGGCACGGATGGCGTGGGTTATGTTACTGTAGACGGAACTAGTGCTCAAGGCTTCCCAGATCGCAAGATCCGTATCCGTTGTGCTCAAGGTGCGTATACTGTAGAAGGCACGGCAACTGCTGTAGAACGCCCGCAAGGAGTAATGATGCTAGAAGCATTGAAGAAGCCAGCTAAGCCCGGCGACGCTGTAGTCACGGACTTTACCCAAATCAAGGTCCCTGATACTGCTGTAGCACATGAAAGCGACGAAGAGATCATTGAGCGTAGCAAGATGCGCTTTCAAATCCTCAAGGACATGACCAAAGCTGTTAAGCAAGGTGAAGTCCGTGCGATGATCGTCACTGGTCCTCCGGGTGTGGGCAAGAGCTACGGTGTTGAGGAAGTACTTGCCAAGGACGACTTGTTTGATGCACTAGGACAGCGTAAGCCCAAGTATGAGATTGTCAAGGGCGCAATGTCCGCGATTGGCTTGTACAGTAAGCTCTACAAATACAGTGACAGCAAGAACATCGTGGTCTTTGACGACTGTGACAGCATTCTTTTGGACGACGTTGCGCTTAATATTTTGAAAGCGGCACTTGACTCTAGCAAGAAGCGTACTATTTCGTGGAACACGGATTCGCGAATCCTGCGTAGCGAAGGTATCCCGGACAAGTTTGAGTTCAAGGGCGGTGCTATCTTTATCACTAACTTGAAGTTCGAGAACGTGCGTTCTAAGAAGCTACAAGAGCACCTTGCGGCACTTGAATCGCGTTGTCACTACATCGACCTGCGTATGGACACTGATCGCGAGAAGATGTTGCGTATCAAACAGATCGTATTCCATCCTGAGGGCGATCACCCTGGCATGCTTGACAGCTACGAGTTCACGGAAGAAGCCAAGAACGAAGTGGTTAACTACATTGACGAGAATCGTGCTACCATGCGCGAACTGTCACTGCGTACTGTACTGAAGGTTGCGGACTTGCGTAAGAGCTTTCCCAACAACTGGCAGAACATGGCTAAGGTTACTGTTATGAAAGGGGCACACTGATGTCAGAAGGTTGTCAATACATTGGTCCAGAGCAAACGAAGTGGCCGTACACGCCCTGTGGTTGCAAAACGATCACAGGGAAAGTATACTGTGCTGAGCACTATCACAAAGTCTATGCCAAAGGCACTAGCGTGAACGGCAAGCGTCGCGAACGTGCAGTAGAAGCAGAGATCGAGGATATCAAACGTCAACAAGAGATCGAGGAGATCGTAAATGGGTAATATTTTTAAACTGATTCTGGGCATTGGACTTATTGTCGCCCTTATCGCATTGGGTCCGTGGCTGGTCATTTGGGCAGCGAACACGCTGTTCCCTGCACTGGCCATCGAGTTCAATCTCGCCACGTGGGCCGCGGTGATTGTTTTGGGTGCGTTCGTTCGTGCCAACGTTACAGTAAAACGGTAAAATTAACCGTTGACTGCGTTCAGCATGTCTGCTAATATGTATACATGCTGAACAACATTAATCAGCTGTTTTTAAATCATAAAAGGAAATTAGGCAAATGAAACAATTTAGCAAAGACTCTAAGACATTCAAGGTATTCACTGCATTGTACAACGGCGCAAAGCTGACACAATCCCAAGCAGAGAAGCAGTTCGGTGTTAAGAATCTGTCTGCAGAAGCAACTCGCATTCGTCAACACGGTTACGCTGTGTATGCCAACTCCCGCAAGGCTGCAAACGGTGTTCAGGTTACTGAATACGAATTGGGCAAGCCAAGCCGTGAGATCGTTGCTCTTGGTTACAAAGCCAAGAAGCTGGGCATGAAGATCTAAGGATCGCTCCACAAAGTAAACGAACCGATTCGCTCCCGGGACTTTCTTTGGGGTATTGTAGAAATACAATACCTTTTCTTTTGGCCGGCACTCCCAGGTTGACAGTTCAGGCAAACGGTTGTATAATACTAAAACTAACTACTTAGGAGCGAAACTTGGACAGACATGCTATTATTGCAAGACTGGAAGAGTACTGGTACAACTTTTACAAGCAAAACCCTGACGAGCCCATGGGTGATATTCCTGCTGCTGTTCACTACTATTGGGAGATCAGCGACGAGCAACTGTTGCGAGAATACAACACCCTGATCGGAGGCTAGCATGGAAAAAGAACTGTTTGATGACTTCGGCCAGTGGGTCCAAGCACTGACCTTAGATGGTTGCGGACTTCGCAAGGACTGGACAGGGCTGTGGTGGGCTGAGAACTGGGAAGGAAAAAGCTGCGGGGAATTTGACCCTACAACTAACACGGGCTTTCTGCAATTTGGTTGACAGTTTGAACCACCGGCTATATAATAACGATACTAAGACAACGGAGCGACAATGTCAACTTTCACTGCTGATCAAGTTTGGGGCCTTGCTGCCCGTGCTGATACTCTCAACGGTGGTTACTGCAAGGAAGCTGTATTCGCTGCAACTGCCACACAGGGCATTGACTACAACACAAAGATCAAAGAAGCTAACAAGATCCTTGTCAAGGGCTGGCTGCGTGATAATGTGCAGCCCACCGAAGAAGAGATCGCTGCTGGTCAGCAATATCGCGCACAGATCAACACGTGGACAATGAAGCTGCTCACTGGGAAGATCACAGACTTCGAAAAGACTGCGTTGACCATCAGCCAGAAGGAAGAGTTCACTGGCCGTGACATGATCGACTTTGCCATCGTAAGCTGCCTCCCTGATGCTGCACGACGTAGCCAGCAGCGCACAGACGAAAAGCGTGAGATCTACAACAGCGAGCAACTCCAAGGCAACGAGGGCGACACTATTGTAGCAGACATCACTGTTCTTCGTTCGCGATTCAATCCAGAGTACGCCAAGTATAAGATCTACGCTCGCATGGGCGAGAGCTACGTGGACTTCTGGTTTCCCACTGCCGTCCAAGGTGATCTTCGTATCAAAGCAAAGATTAAACAACACCGTGGCGACAAAACAACGGCTCTTAACTACGTGAAAAGAGTTGGTTGACGACGTGGCACTTCGGTGCTACAATTATGATACTGAGAGAGCAATAACGCAATCAGTTTTTAAATGTTTTAACAAAGCGAGGTCTTAAAAATGGCAAAAGCACAAGATGTATCCGTCCGTCAAGTTGGTCCTAAAGGTGCCAAGAAGGCGATCCGTAAAGCGGTGAACGTTCACCGTCCAGTGTTCCTGTGGGGTCCTCCGGGCATTGGTAAATCCGATCTCGTCAAGCAAATTGGCGAAGATGCAGGCCGCGAAGTCATTGACGTTCGTTTGGCCCTGTGGGAACCTACTGACATCAAAGGTATTCCTTACTACAACAGCGATGAAGGCAAGATGACTTGGGCACCCCCAGCAGAACTGCCCACCAATGCGGACTCTACCGCAATCATCTTCCTGGACGAGCTTAACTCCGCTCCTCCTGCTGTGCAAGCCGCGGCCTATCAGCTGATCCTGAACCGTCGTGTTGGCACTTATGAACTGCCCAAAGGCGTTGACGTGGTTGCCGCTGGTAACCGTGAAGGCGATCGTGGCGTGACTTACCGTATGCCTGCTCCGTTGGCTAACCGCTTCGTTCACTTGGAAATGAAGGTGGACTTCGACGACTGGCAAGATTGGGCTACGCTCAACAAGGTGCATCCGGACGTGGTTGGTTATGTGGGTTTTGCCAAGCAAGACTTGTATGACTTCGATCCTAAGAGCCCTAGCAAGTCGTTCGCGACTCCGCGCTCTTGGATGTTCGTTAGCGAACTGCTCACTGACGACGATGTTGACACCGAGACGCTGGCAACCCTGATTGCTGGTGCAGTTGGTGATGGTCTCAGCGCCAAGTTCATGGCACACCGTAAGATCGCTGGCAAACTGCCTAAGGCAGAAGACATTTTGGATGGCAAGGTCAAGGACCTGCAGATCAAAGAAGTGTCTGCGATGTATTCCTTGACTGTGAGTCTGTGCTACGAGTTGAAAGACCGTGCAGAGAAGAAGACCAAGGATTGGGACAGCATGGCTGACAACTTCTTTGCCTACATGATGGCTAACTTCCCAACTGAGTTGGTGGTCATGGGTGCTAAGACTGCGTTGACCAACTATGACTTGCCGCTGGATGCAACGAAGATGAAGAGCTTCGACGAATTCCACAAGCGTTTCGGCAAGTATGTTTTGTCTGCTATGGAGAATTAAGACCTCGCCCGTAGCAGAGGGCTGTTGTAGAAATACAACAGCCTTTTTTCTTGACAAGTTGGTATATTGATGATATAATATACATACTGAAACAAAGGAGCGTCCACAATGGATCCAATCGTAGAAAAACTTACAACTGCCCGCGTTGGGCTGTTGCTCAAAGCACCGTTCTTCGGCAACATGGCAACTCGTATGCGTCTTATCGATGCCAGCGACTGGTGCCCTACTGCCGCAACTAACGGCCGTGACTTTATGTATAACAAAGACTTCATTAACAAGCTATCTGTTAAGAAGTTGGAGTTCTTGTTCGCACACGAGATCTGCCACTGCGTGTTTGATCACTTTGGTCGTGTAGGTTCACGTGATCGACAACTGGCTAACATTGCACAAGACTACGCTGTGAACCAAATCCTTGTGGACGAGCGCATTGGCGAGAAGATCACCGAAGTTAAGATCTGCTACGATCCTAAGTATCGTGGTCTTGCATGGGAAGAGATCTATGATATGCTCTACGAGCAGGCAGAAAAGATTCCTATGAGCCAACTGCTTCAGCAACTGGGCGACCTGCTTGACGAGCACATCAAAGAAGGCGGCCCTGGCGAAGAAGGTCAAGACACCAAGGACGGCAAGGGCAAAGTGCCTGTGCTCAGCAAGGAAGAAGCAGATCAGATTCGTCAAGAGATCAAAGAAGCAATGATCCAAAGCTCTGCGGCCGCTGGCGCTGGCAAGACTCCTGCAGGCATCCAACGCTTGATCAAGTCTATGACTGAGCCTAAGGTAGACTGGCGACAACTGGTTCAACAAGAGATCCAAAGCATTGTTCGCAATGACTACTCCTTTACTCGTGTCAATCGCAAGAGTATGCACAGTGGCGCAATCCTGCCGGGCATGAAAGAAGCAACTACCATTGACGTGGCAATTGCCATGGATATGTCTGGGTCTATCGGCTACGAAGATGCAAGTATCTTCCTTAGCGAGATCAAAGGCATTATGGACCAGTACGAGGACTTCAACATTGACCTGTGGTGCTTTGATACTGCGATTTACAACCATCAGCGTATCACGCATGACAACGCAGAAGACCTTGAGGAATACGAACCACAAGGCGGTGGCGGCACTGACTTTGACATTAACTTCCAATGGATGGAAGAGAACGACATTCGTCCTAAGAAGTTCATTATGTTCACAGACGGTTATCCCTGCGGTAGTTGGGGTCCTGAAGATTACTGCGATACGATCTTCATTGTCAAGGGCAATACTTCCGCAGAAGCACCCTTTGGACAGACTGTGATCTACGAGAAGGAAGCGGCATAACAAAAGCACACGGGGCAATAGGCCCCGCTGTGCGCCACGTGCGTATATGCGTATAGTGGTTGACAGGTAGGTTGTTTTGGTGTATAATACACACATTAACACACAGAAAGGAGCGGTACTATGTTGCAACTAGTCTTAGCGTTTATCGCGGGCATGATTGTAATGGACATTATGTGGGCTGTCAAGCTAGGCATTCCGCAGGCAATGTATTACAATTGGAAGCTTCGTAAAGTTCTCAACCAAATGTCACAAGAGGAGCAATCATGAAAGCATTCATCGCAGGCACGATCTTTGGCATCGTCCTTTGTACCGTAGGCCTCAGCGGCCTCTTTAAAATGTTCGACAACGGTGTTTCTAAAGTGCAGCAGGTAACTAAGGAGGCAGCGCAATGAGTTTCCATACTATCTACGAAGATCCTAGCTACGGCGAGGACGAGCCAGACTTCTACTACGATCTCGACGAAGACGGCGAATGGGTCGAAGTCCACGTGGACGCAGACGGCAATCCGATCGTGCCCGAATCCTACAATCCATTTGAGACTGTAAACTCGTGAGCAGACTAGAGTATTACGCCCGCCCGCTAGTAGCCTTCGATGCTCACAACAAAGAGCATCGCAGACACTACTATACATTCAGACAGACTCTTTCGTGGGGCAAGTGCCCTGTGAGGTTTATCGTTCCGAATGAAAGCGGGTGGGATCTGATCTCGATGATCCAACGCCAGCTGCTGGAGTACTACGTGGACAAGGAGTTCAAGGCTGTGAAGGTGGAGAAACCCGCCGAAGTGAAGGGTCAAAAGAAACGGTTGACAAAACGGTAATTTGGTTTTACAATTGAATCATAGTTAGAAATTGTTCTATCTATAACAAGGAGCTGAAAATGATCAAAGACATCGACACAAAAACAAGCAACACACCATGGCGAGTGTTCAAGGACGTTAGCGCACAAAACGAGCGCAATCGTGCAACTTACAGCAACAAGCAGCGCAACGCAGCCAGCAAGCTGGAAGACTATCTCAAACACGCTTATCACGGCAAGACCTACGTGAACTATCGTGACAACTTCATCGCGATCAAGGTCGAACGTGCTCGCACAAAGGACAAGTTCCATCGCTTGCTTGTAGAAGCTGTTGTCAAAGACAATGGCTATGAAGTTCGCCGTAGCGAGCAAGGCATCATCTTCCGTATTCCACGCAAATGACACCTACTGAATTTCAGTACATCCAACGAGCTGTTCAGCAACTTGAGCAGCCGTTGGAAGTCAAAGACCGCATCAAGATCCAAAAAACCATGAGCCAGATCTTGGCCCGTAGTGCTGCTGAACTTGAACAACAACTTTTGGTTGACAGTTTGGTTGACTGAAGGTATAATACTAACATCAACAACGCAATAGGAGCGAACTATGCCGAACTGGACCACTAACATCATCACGCTGAAGAATGCAGACGCCGCAAAGATTGCCGCACTGATTCACGCACACGACGTTGAAGACAAAGGCGTCCTGCAACACTTGATTCCTTGTCCTGAAGAACTCAATGACGATGACTTGACTACTTGGGGCGGCGGCAACGAAGCACAAGCGGCTCGTGAGATCAAGCAAGCAAGCATGGTTGAGAAATACGGCTTCAAGAGCTGGTATGACTGGAACATTGCACACTGGGGAACCAAATGGGATCTTTGTGAATCGTCTATCGAGAAGATCGATGATAACACGGTAACTATCTCGTGTCAAACGGCATGGTCCCCTCCTACGAATGCCTTTGAAACCTTGACTGAACAGGGTTGGGAAGTTCGTGCATTGTATGTGGGCGAAGGCATCGAGTATTGCGGCATCTGGGAAGCAGACAACGATGAATATTACGGCAACTTTGAGAACAGCAAGTCCGCCGCTAAGATCCTTCCCCAAGAACTGGACGACGCATTCAACATCGTGGAACAGCTCGAAGAATACGAGCGTGAGAACGAAGAAGAACTCACCCTGTGGATCAAGGATGGAGTCGAAGAGAGGAAAGGAGTAAAGGTCGTTGACAACGAGGACATTTAACTACAAATTTGAAGTCATCTGTGCTGGTAACGGCACAGCTGACGATGGCCAGGTTGAACGCATGATTGATCTGGCCATGCAGGATCTTGTCTATGACGATGAGTTTATCGCCGCACTGGACGAGAAAGAGAGTGTCACTATCAGGGTTTCAAGATTGGACAAATGATTGGTTGACACATTGGCTAGTAGGTGTTAAAGTAATAACATACCAATATTGGTATTCACACACAGAGAAAGAGGTAACAAAATGGCTACAGATAAGAAGTTTGCGGTTGCAGGTGTTTCCACCCTTGATGGTAAGACCAAGATCCGTTTCGCGAATGACGTGATGCGTATCAAGATCCTTACCAAGAACGGTCATACCAACGTTGAGTTGATTGATCTTCCACGTGAGATGACCAAGGCTGAGATCGCTCAGCACTTGATCACTACTGAGTTTGGCAAAGGCAATCCAGCTGTTGAAGCTGCTGTTGCATACATTGCCAAAAAGAACCCTGGCACAAAAGCTGCTGAGGTAAGTACTGCTACTGTCGTGAAGACAGAAGCTGTCGCTGAATAAACCCGATTCGCTCCCGGTATCAGTGACTTCGCGCCCTAGGACTTTAACAGGTTCTAGGGCTTTTTTTTGGTTGACACATTGGTTAACACGCTATACAATAGCAACATCAACAAATAGGAGCATGACATGGAAATGATTGATTATATCACTCTTGCGGTATTCTTTGTAGCAGGATGGTACGTGGGACACAAGCTGGCCGTTGGATTCTATCTTCGTCTCTTTAAGATGATCCTAGAAGATCTCGGCATCGATAACAAAAAGCTCGTTGAAATGGCTCGCAAGCACGGCGCTGAGTTTATTACTCCCGAGCATGAAGCCAAGTTCAAAGAGATCGAAGAAGCCGATCTAGAGAAGATCGAGATCAAGGTCGAGAAGCACAATGATACGCTCTATGCCTTCCGCAAGGACAACGACGCTTTCCTTGGTCAGGGAGCAACACGTGAAGACTTGATTGAGGCCATGGCACAGAAGATGAAGAATGTTCACCTCACAGTGGTAGAAGGCAACGAATACATGAAGTCAGAGGCCTAAGACCCCGCTGCTTAGTGGTTGACCGTTTGGCAATTTGAGGTTATAATCAACACACTTTAACAAACATTGGAGCGAACAATGGCATACATGAGTCAAGAGCGTAAAGCACAACTGGCACCAGCGATCAAAGCTGCGCTGAAGAAGTATGGGATGAAAGGCACGATCTCCGTCCGCAATCATTCATCCTTGGTGGTCAACATCAAATCAGGCAAGCTGGACATGATCGGCAACTATAACGCCACAACTGTTCAGCGTCAAGAACAAACTGCTCGTCTCCTAGGTCAAGCACGTGATCATCTTGATGTCAATCCTTATTGGTATCACGAGCACTTCACGGACGACGCCAAGGCCTTCCTCACTGAGCTGTTTACGGCTATGAACAACGGCAACCACGATCGCAGCGATATACAGACAGACTACTTTGATGTGGGCTGGTATGTAGATGTCAACATCGGCTCGTGGAACAAACCCTACGTCCATGCTGCTGCTTAAGAGAATCATTAACGGATGCAGGGACCTGCCGGGCTTCGGCCCGCACCCTGGTACGCTGCTGCTGTTCATCATGGCCGCGGTGGGAGGGCTCGCAGGCATCGATAAGGGCGGAGTCAACGGATTCATCGGTGGAAGTCTTTTCGCATTCTTGATGACACTCCCATTGTACCTGATCGGCGCATACAGTCGCGGCAGACTCTACGACGAATCAAAACAACGACTCATGAGGACGATCAAAGATGCCTAAGGTCAAACGCAAGAACCCCAAAAGCCTGCGTACCGCCATCAAGTACGGTTGGCACGTCGTTCAGGTCAAGCGGCAAGAGAAGCTGTCATGGATGGGCATCGTGATATCAACCGATCGAATGGCCCGAGGTAGATACGTGAGATTTTACGGGAATAATGGCGGAGGCACAATGGCCTTTGAGAATGCCCAGGATGCGCTCTGGGTTTCTTTGCGTTTTGGTTGACCGTTTGGATGTTTGGTCCTACAATAACAACATCAACACACAGGAGCGAACATGGACTACACCGTAGAGATCTACAAGCTGGACAAGCGTTGCAAAGAGGGCATGAAGTTGGCCAGCAAGACTGATATCAAGGGCGTGGAGTTGGCCGTCGTTGAGGAGCTGCATCCTAAGCGTCCTGGCTACATCGTTAAGATCCACGAAACCTACGTGACACGACGCAACTTGATGTCAGGGAAAGAATTCCAGGAGCGTTATGATACGCCCTACTATTGCAGCCCGTCCAGTGAAAGCTACTGGAGCAACTAATGACTAGGCAGCAATTGATCGCTGCCTTGGAACAGGCAACCTTCCGTGGAACGTGGGAGGAAGCCTGTGAGATCCAAAAACTCATTGACAATTTGGACAAACAGGCCGTATAATACACACATCAACAACAGGAGCGCACAATGACACAACTTACCTGCATCGGATTTGAGAACGGGGACTTTGGTAGCGAGCTTAACATGACTAGCCTGCAGGGTTATATTAACACCAGCTATCATGACTTGGTTGCTTGCTTTGGTCTACCACAGGGCGGATACGACGATTATAAACAAGATGTCTGCTGGGACATTAAGTTTGCGGATGGCGTGGTTGCCAGTATCTACAACTGGAAAGACGGCAAGAACTACTGTGGTGAGGACGGCCTGGACGTTGAGGACATCACGGAATGGCACATTGGCGGACACAGGGGCACAGGTGTGGTTAGCCGTGTTCATGAAGTCATGGACACATACCTGCAAAAAGTCTGCTATCACGGCGCATAATTTGGTTGACAACTTGGGCATTTGGTCTTACAATACAAATACTGCAACAACGCAGTGAACTTTTAAACAGGAGCGTAAAATGGAACAACAAGCACGTGAATATTTCGTCCGCCGCATCAACGAGATCGCCGCAGAGAAAATGCAGGCCAAGGCTGTGGAACTGTTTGGACCCAGCGGCCGCCCACAACAACCCACGTGGGGCGAAGTGTTTGCAGGCATCAAGTCGGGCGAGATCACGCTGAAGGAAGAGAAGAAGGATTATACTGGTCCTTACCTCAACCCGCAAGACGTTGAGTGGCCTGCCATGGAAGCTAAAAAGCAGGCACTCTGCGACTACCAAGGTGTGATCAACGCTGAAAAGCAAAAGGCCATGGATGCGGTTTACTTGGATACTACTGCACAGGAAGCCCTTGCTGCCTTCCAGGGTATTTAAAGCAACATTGACAGGGCCTTAGGGCCCTGTTATAATACACACATCAACAACGCACTTAGGAGCACACAATGTCTACTATCACTGAAGCTGTCGCACACTTGGATCAACTCGTGCAACTGGGCTGTGACTACGAGGAAGCGGTCAGCAACACGCAAGTGGCCTTTGAACTCGATCAAGAAAGCATGGAAATGGTTGAATGCGTCTACGGCGAGGAAGTCCACGGGCGTTGGGCTTCGATGGTTGAAACATTGGTAGAGGCCACTGTTGCTTAACCACGCACTCCAATGGCTGGGAACAGCCTCGCTCATGGCCATGTACGTGGTCATGAGCTTCTTCCCTGAACTCTATCCCGCGAACCTAGTCTTAGGTATCTTCGGAGGCGTATTCTACTTTGTGTGGTCGTATCGCACAGTGAATAAACCGCAAATGATCGTGAACTCAGCAGGGATCGCAGTCTGTGTCCTAGGCTTGATAAGGATATATTCATGAAGAAGTTCACCTTCTGGCGCAATGCCATTATCGCCGAAACCTATGTCGTCGAGGCCGACACAGAAGAAGCTGCCCGTGAGCAGATCTACAACGGCGCTGCCGATCCTGTTCACACTGAGTTCATCGATTGGCACGGTGATGATTTCGAGCTGGAAGCGGTAGAAGAGTTAGATTCCCTATACCGTATGGTCAAGGACTACGTGGCATGAACTGGGTAACAGATCCTGATCGTGTCAAGGTTCAATGGCGATTGATTTGGTTGAATCTCGCTGCTGTGATTATGAACCTGGCCATTGGCCTAGTCACGTGGCGAGCCATGAGCATTGCCAATGTCTTCAGCGCAGGATTCTCAGCTTGGGTAGCTTGGGGATTATACAAGAAGATTCCTGGAATCAAACGAGAACAAGAGCAGAGAATCATAGATATCCTACGTGGTTGACGCTGCTGCATTTTGGTCTTATAATATGGCTATGAACTGGATCAAGCGAATCTCATACAACGATGGCGGACGACGTGCTGCTGGTTTCAAGACTGTACAGATGGGGGACTGTGTATGCCGTGCGTTATCTATAGTCCTTGGGCAGGATTATGCTGTCACACACAGGATTCTCAAAGAACTCTCGATGAACAACGATGAGCATCCAGATCACGGCATCTATCCCCAAACCTATCGCAAGATCCTCAAGCGTGTGAAGGCCGGTCGTATGAAAAAGGTCAGCAGCTGGGAAGATATACCGCAAACAGGTAAGATCTTTGCTGTCATGGAACAACACGTGGTGGCAGTCATAGACGGTGTGATCAATGATACCTACGATCCTGTGGAGAAACAACACGCATTGCAGGGTTATTATCTGATCAGTTGACAACACCTAAGATCACTTGTATAATTGACACATACACACACAAAGGAGCGGAACATGAAATCTAACACAGCATTTGGCTTATTCATTGTAGGCCTGCTTATGTGCATAGGCGGTGTGGGCGGTGTAGAACACAGCCTAGACAACATTGCACTGGTACAGAGCTTGGCTATTGCAGTAGTGGGTCTGTGCGTGATGTATTGTGGAGTCACTGCACTTAAGGTCAGTGAATCATATGATCACAATTGAAGGACTCAATGCCCGCCAAAGGCAGATCATGGATCTGTTGTGGGAATGCCCTAACATCGATGCCATCACTGCATTGGTCAACGCATTGCCCACAGTCAAAGACAAGTACGACGCTCGTAGTCTTGTGCTGATTGCCACGTGGGAAGCACTAGAGTCTGAGCTGGGCTTTAGCCAGGAGGAATGCGATGCTGCTGCGGCTGCTATTGCTTGCGCTATGCGCTAATCTAGCTGCTTGTGCAGCGTATACGCAGGATCGCACAACTGCGCCCTGGGATCCTCGAGGTTCTGCGTCATTGATAGATCAGATGCCCAACTGGGAAGGTGGTGCCGGCAAGATCTGTTGTGGTCACCTTCGGTCATGCAAGGAGGGCCAGACACCGAGGTGCTGATTATAACATCGAAGGTCATGGTCGGTCAATAGGGGGTGGGGGGTATATATGCACATGTGTTGCGTAGTTACAACAGTGGCAGGGGTCTAAAATCACCACCCTGAAAAGCTAAGT
>JACCDO011162425.1_pt1 | contig 18137 bp, 16 predicted proteins | sample 7446101 | NCBI WGS metagenome assembly JACCDO01 (sample SAMN15323440, study PRJNA562643) | freshwater metagenome | isolation source: river surface water | place: USA:Blue River Watershed | collected 2017-08-16 | reverse complement strand
TTCATCATCATTATTTTCATCATCATTATTTTCATCATCATCATCTTCGTTTTCATCATCTTCTTCATTAGAGTTATTCTGATTAATTATATTATTTTCTGAATAAAATCTGCAATCACAATTTTCTTCACCTTTAACCATAATATCATTTTCTCTGCATATAGGACAAGTATTATGTTTTAATTTTGACCAACATTCAATACAAAGTGGATGTTCACAATCTGTAAGTGTTTTTGTGTTTTCTAAACAAACACAACATTCTTCTGTATCAATATATAACATTCCAAAAATATCATCTCCTAATTTATTTTCGTAAAATTCATCACTATTAAAAAATTGTCCAAAAAGTTTGTCAAACTTTAATTTTACAAGTAATTTTTTACACTCAACTAAAAAAGCATTAATATTAGATTTAGTTAAGTCATCATAATTTTTATCAAAATCAAATAATACATAATTATCAATTTCACAGCAATTATTAACTAATATTTTTGGACTTTCTAACCTAAATTTAAAATTAAGTGATAAATCGTATTTGTAAATATATAATAAACAATCAACAGGTATTTCTTGAACCTTATTTATTATTCGAAAATTTTTAACAAATTTATTATTACAACAAGATGAGCATTTTTCATCTTTAGCTTTCTTAAAATATTCTAAAGCCTCATTAAATATATATGTTGATGTTTCCATCTTTAAAATATAATTAATATTAATATATTGAATATCTATATCAATTTTTATAAAAATATTATTGTATTATAAAAAAAATTGTATTAACTATAATTTAGTGTTTGCATCTTTTAAATTTATAATTTTTAACAGTCCAAACAGTTGGTGACTTATTACTTAATTGGTGAATTAAGCAATTATCTTCAAAATAAGTTGAAGTAATACCTTCACCTGATTGAGCTTGAGCTCTTAATACATCACCTTCAAGAAAAGCTAAATCATTAAAAGTAGTAAAACCATTATCAGTAACAGTAATTAAATAAGCACCTTTACCAACTTCTTGGATTGAAAGAGTTGCAACTCCTTTAGTAGAAACAATAGATGAGCCTTCGACGGTAGTTTTGTTGTACTTACCGTGAAATTCTCCACAAAAATTTTTTTTACCCATAATATTATTAAATAAGTTTATATAAAAAAAATAATACTGGGTGATAGATTACTGATATTGATAAATCATTATATTTTCAAAATCAAGTTGTCTTGTTTTTTTATTAAATTCAATAAATCTTGTTTGTAATATAAAAGGGTATGTATTCTTTGTTAAAAATATGTTTTTTTTATATTTTAATTGTTCTTCGTCATCACAATCATAACAATTTGTTCCATAATATATCGACAATATCAAATAATTAAATGAGTAGTCGATATAATTTCTATAAAATTCAACACTTAATTCATCATCTACTATTTTATTTGGATAATTATTATTATAAGTACATACACTGTCATATAATTTTTCAAGTGTATTTGGTGTATTAACATTTTCGATATTAAGTGAAATTGTTGTAACATCAAGCAAATATTTTTCTTTTAATGGTGATTCAGATTCCTTTACACTTTTAAAGTATAATAAATCAGCTATAGAACTGATTTTAATTTCAGGTATAATTATTGCATAATAATTTGTTATTATTGTTCTTCCACCAAAGACAAGATTTTTTGACATTTTTTTATCATCATTTTCAAAAATATCTAATTCAATTGAACTCGATATATATCGAATATTTTCGTTTGGATTTTCACGATATCTAGAGTCCCATATAAATTGTTGTAACTCCTGATTAGAACCATTTACTATAATTGATATTTTTTTCTCAGGGTTTTCCTCACATTCCTTTCTAAAAGTATTTAATATTTTTTCAGATAATTTTTTATAAATGAATGTTTTAAAAGAAGGATAAACAGTTCTGTAGATGTTATTTTTGTCATATATCATGCTGTTGTAATCCTCATTAATTCTCAAATCAGATTCATCAAAAAAGTCATCAATGTCCATGGAAGTAATTTCCTTAATAAAATTATCCAGATTATCTTTATCCATAATATATTCATAGGTAATGTCATTATCATTTTTTAGTAAATTTTCCAAATTCAAACAATTATATTCAGAATTAAGATATAGTGACAGTTTATTTAAGACATCTTGAGAGAGAATAGATTTATTTATATATGTAATTTCGATAATATGGTCAATTAACTTTTGAATATTTTCATGTTCCTGTAAATTTGTTATCCATCCTAATTTATCAGTACCATTATATTCTATATGTTGAGTTATAAATATTTTAGATATTTTGGATATATTGTTGTTAAAATCTCCAATTACTAATAATCTGGACATATTAATCATTATATGATTTCTTAAATCCATATTAATAAAATACTGGTTCTTGTAATCATAATTATCTTCAATTAATTCTATCGAATCTGGATAACTTTGATTTAGTTTTTGATTACAACTAATATACATTTTTTTCCTTATTTGTCTTGTAATTAATTTTTCAATACTAGAATGCTTATCTTTTAGTTCTTCAGACAATAATTCCTTTATTCCTGGAATTAAATCATGTTCATTAAATAGTTTTTCGTAAAATCCCATAATATAATTATCATAATTGAAAATCTCTCCTTTAATATAATTTTCTATTTCTATAGAATTTTCTTTTTTAGAATGACAATTAATTATAATATCACTGTATAATTTTTTTCTTATTGTTGTTTTCTTTTCTGGTTTATTTTTTTTAAATATATCATCTTCGAAAATAATTAGAGCATTTCTGGCTAATAAATTTACCGAATACTCAGATATTTGCTCATCAATATCCCAATAATCAAACCCATAAGTCCAATATGTTTCTGTTGGTAGTATTATGAAATCTCTGTTTGACATTAAACCTACACCATATGTTTTATCTAGATGATTATTGTTTTCCTCATAATATTCATCAAATTTATTTTTTATTTCTTCTTGAATTTGTAAAAACAAATCATTTGTGTAATTTTCAAGAGCTAAATCAATATCTTTACCAATGAATATTTTAGCAATCTCTTGTTTAAAATTTTGGATATTTTTACCTTCCTTTAGACTATATTTTAGATAATTTCTTGGAATTATTTTGTTGTATTTATATTTAAGACTCATCAATCTGTTTTGTATAGAGTATGTTTCTTTTTTTTCAATTAATTTGAATAATTCCATGTCACATTCTTGAAAATAGATTTCATTTACACCACTTTCTTGTAGTTCTATTAATTTATCAATAATTCCTAAATATTTAGCATCTAAAATTGCTTCTAATCTTTTAGGAGTATTTAAATTAATATTACCAATCTTTTCATATAATAGTTTTGAATTAATGTATTCCATAACTATTTTTTTTATTTCTTGTAATCGTTTATCTATAAAGGTATATTTAGTTTCAAGATTCCAAGTTACTACCTTTTTACTAATATATTTACCAAAAATATTAGTTGTAAATGTTTTCTCAACCGGATTATGATCAGAAGGCATATTGTAAACTAATATGCATACTCCTTTTAAAAATATTTCTTCCAGTTTTAAAAACAAATTTATTTCTATATTTTCATAAACTTGTTGTGTGTTAAATAATAATATTTCATCATTGATATCTCCTAATTTTGAATCTAACATTTCTAGAGTTAAAATTGGTTTAATAGGACGTTCTCTATACTCATTTTTAACTACAGTATTAGTGTTAACAACAGTTTTTGTTTTTTTTCCTTTAACTTTATAATTATCAGATAAGTAACTTTCATCATAATCAGACTCGTAAAACTCATTGTATTCACACGAAAAATCGTGTCTATCATCTCCCTTTTGAAAATAAGACTTGATGCTCATATTTAGTTTATGTGTATGTATGTATATATTTGTTAAATGTAATTAATATAATAAATTTCAATTTTTTTATATAAACACGCCGAAGAATATTAAATTTTGTTTATATATAAAGTTTTTTGTGTAATTTTTATTTTTGTGTAATTTCTATTTTTGTGTAATTTCTATTTTTGTGTAATCAAATTCTTCCTATCAAAAGTTCAGATAAATTAACCAGAACATAATATCCATGACTAAAGCTCCATTCATGAGGAATATAATTAGTTGTTAGTCTATTAATTCTGGGTTTATTATCAAACAATGTATCATCTTTTAAATAATTATTTACATCATAATCATAATTAGTTATATTTGTTGAATCAAACATATCATCTGAATAATTATTTAAAGTCTGAGACCATATGTGATTGATTCTATCCAAATCAATAGAATTAGGTTCTTGATAATCTTGATTACAATTAATTTTTGTTTGTCTACAGTACGCACATTTAATTTTTTTGTTTTTACTCAACATTTTGTACATACAATTTATACATACTTTGTTAGAACAACAACCGGTACTTATATACATTTTACCTAAAAGTTCTTTTAGTTTTTTATTTTTATCTACTGTGTCCATAAATTTGTCATTAGGTATTTTTTTAAATTCATCCATAAATGACCCTAAATCCTCATCTCCACCAAAACAAAGAGGACAAGAATCATCATCTTCATTTGAAAAAATTCCTACATTTTCGTTTATAACTCCTTTATGAAGTCCTTTCAATAATCTTACTAATAAGCAATTAAAATTTGCTTTTATTAAATCTTCATTAATCTCTTGATTAGTGTCACTTAATTTATTTATATTTTTTAAGACTTTATCAAGTAAAACACATTTACTATTCTTATCGAAAATATAATTATAAAATTCTTTTGTATCTGTTTCATTTAGATTAATTATAGGAATGTCCTTAGAATAATCTAATTTAAAATTATTTATATGATAATCAATTGTTCCTGAATTATCATAATCTGTAACATCTATTCTTATAAATTCATTATTATAATTAACAGTCATACCTATTAAGGTATATCTAAAATTATTTCCTGTCATCGAACAAGATGTAATATCATTGAAATTTACAATAATTTTAAAATCAAGTTTAATATTATCTATTTCAAAAGTTTTGTTTTCCATAAAGTATTTATGTAATTTGTTTTTTTCACTATATTTTAATCTTCTATTAAAACTAAAATCTAAATCATTAAATGATATTTTCTTACTATCAAATAATGATGTACTAGTCTTAATCAAATATAATACTGTACCACCTTTTAAGTATAATTTTAACTTTTCTTTATCATCTAATTCTAATATTGAATTAAAAATAAATGTCAACGATTTTTCAACTTCTTTTGCTAAAGTTAAAATATATTTATCAACATAAATTCTAAAATAATTTCCGTTCATGTTTAATATAACCGGTAATTTATTTTTAACTGCACGATTTATGTCAAATTTATAGTCTAATGCCTCAAATAAAAATTTTTTGTATTTATGAATTAAGGTACTATTTAACAATATATGAGATACAATTCTATGTGTTCTTAAATCTTTAATCTGATTAACAAAACATAACATATCTTCGTACTTAACAACACGGCTAACTTTTTTGTCTGATAGCAAATTAACTAACTTTATACAGACTCTGCTCTCTTCATTGTTAATGAATGTATACTTATTTTCTTCTGTTTCTTGTTTGATTATCGACATAGTGTGGTTATCACTATTAATACATTATAACCTAATAAAAATTTTTTTCAATTTTTTATTGTAATATTACTTATTTTATATATAAACTAATATAATGCAAAAAAGTTATGAAATTATAGAATACGAAATTATGGAAAATAATTTTGAAATAATTATAAATGAGTCTAAGGAAGAAATTGTTGGTTTTATATGTAAATTTTATAATAAAGATGACCAACCTATAGAATTTAACAAATACACAAGTTATTTATCAATATCAAGAATTTTTATTGGTAATATTATGAATTACATAATGCCTGAAACGATTGATTTTGATTTCACATATTATACAGAGCATACACAAAGTAAAAACAATATTGAAAATGATCCAAATTTATTAGTTTATTTTCTAAATACTCCTAGTAAACACAAACTCAAATTAGAATTTGTCTTAGAAACAAATAATAAATTTGATGTATGTTATATGTATATTATTGTAATGAATAAACTCGATGGTATAAAAACTGAGGATTATATTTACAAAAATGCTATAGATGATTATTCAAAAAATTTAACTTCTGAAGATAAACCATATATAAATTGGTTATGTAAAAAATAATATTTTTACTCTAATTTGTTTTATCATCATTTCTTAATATTTGAAATAATGAATCGCTAATTTTATATTCTAATTCTTTGTGATAATGTATTTTTGGTTTTTCTTGAATAACCAAAATCTTACTATTTATAGAATATTCTGTATTAAAAGATTCGTTAATTTTAAAAAATTTTTTTAATTCCTCTGGAAAGCCACCAAGTGTGTAATAATCTATATATGCATAATCTTTTGAAGTTATATTCGGTATGTTTAATATATTTCTTAAAGTTAAATCTCTAGTACATTTATTTATCACAGGACTAATATTTTTATCTATAACATATTTTATTCCAAAAATATCTATGTATGCCTTTATTGTAAAATTTATATAATATGGTACTATATCTAAAATATCAGATGGTAATATATTTATATTTTTTTTTAAATTAAACAAGTTAATTTTTACTACAGAATGTATATTTTCTATACAATTACGACTAGGTTCTCTTTTATAATTTAAATATTTTATTACTGAATAAAAAGTTTTAATAAAAAATCCAAACGCTAAAATTTTTATAAACTTATTTCTTTTAATAATATCAAATAGCATATTTTATTAATATTATTAAATGGATATATAAAAATTTATTTATATTATAATATCATTACTTTTCAAATAATTATTTATTAAGAAATTGTTTATAAAATTTATAAGGACTAATTATAAATTCAAATGTCATAATTATTATTCCACATAAGTATAAATAACAATTAAACCATAAATATTTAGAATATTTTTCAAATGACTCATCATTTGATAATAAAGTTTTATTTTGTTTTATAAAATATATTCCTGAACATATTCCAAAAAGAATACATGTTATTATATATGCTAGTACAAGTTTTATAATTATATTTATAAAATACATAATTATTTATAATTATTATAAATTTATTATAAAAAAATCAACTTTTTAACTTAAATATAAAAAATTTTATTTTTCTTATTGTATTTAAATGAACGATAAAGATATTTTTTTTGAAAATATAGAAAAAAACACTCTTTCCAATAATAATTATAGAAAAGTTGTTTATACAGGTAAAATGCAATTTGTTTATATGAGTTTAAAACCTTTAGATGATATACATTTGGAAGTTCATCACGGACATGACCAATTTTTTAGAATAGAAGCTGGGAAAGGTAAAGCAATTATTAATGGGAAAAATTATGAATTAGAAGATGGTATTGGATTTATTGTACCCGCAGGAACTCCTCATCAAATTATTAATACTAGTCAGGATACTGAGCTTAAATTATATTCTATATATTGTCCTCCAGAACATCCACCTAATAGACTAGATGAAACTAATCCAGACAAAAACACCCAATTAAAATATGTTAAGTACAAAAATAAGTATTTAAATCTTAAAAAAATATCTCTTGATAAAAATTGAAAAATTACTTATTATAAAAAAATTATCTAACTATAAGTAATTCATATAATAATTGAAATGACAAGCAGTATGCATATAAATAATACTCCATTTACACCTGATATAGTGAGGTCGATATCTACATATTTAAATATTGATGAAATTTATAATTTTAGCATGGTTAATAAAGAAATAAATAAAAGTCTTGAAGAGATAATCTTTGAAGACAAAGTTCAAAAAATACCAGTGTTACAATCAAGTTGTCATTCTTATACATCAGATTCTAAAATGTTAAAATATTCATGGACTAAAAATAATTTTACTCCTGAACAAATAGTTAAAATTAATATGAGTTTATTAGATAGATTATCTTGTTATCAAGAACCTAGATATGGTATGGAGGCTGTAATTTTTTCACTTTATGAAAATGGTTTAATGTATCAGTTACCATCTCATAATCATATTATTAAAGTAAATAAATCTGATGTTCCAAAACAATTTGTTTTTACAAGAATTTTTATGATTAACCCAATAATATATCATGGTCGTGATTATTTAAACACTTTAACTAATTCAACTAATTCAGAAAATTCAGCTAATTCAACTGATTCAACTAATTCAACTGATTTAATCGATGTCCAACCCAAATCAAACTACTACTACTACAGTAACATTAGTGTTATTTCTGATAAACATACATTTGAATTTGATAAATATCCTCAACTTGAATATGTTATTAAAAATATGGAAAAGTTATACATCGAAAAGTTTGGAAAAATTACTTTTACTTTTGGAACTACCAGTTAGATTTATTATATTTATAAATTTTTTTATTCATTGTAATGTACAAATCCTCTTAGATTACCTTCTTTGTTTTCTAAAATATACTTTGGTCTAGGACGAGGTCGTGGAAAGTTTTCTATACCACCTAGCGAAATAATTATATCATCTCTCTTGTACTCATCATTATTTATATTATCAATTGGTCTTTGTCTTAAATTAGGTTTAGGATTTATATATGGTCTTGTATTAAATCCTAAATATGGTTTAGGACCTATGAGGTATTCTGGTTTGTCATTAGGTTCTTGTAATAATCCTGTATATAGTTGAGTATTTTGTACATCATCAACATAATCTACATTTTCAAATATTTCATTATCATCATCAATAATGATTGTTTCTTCATGTGATATACCAAATTCTGGAGCAGAAATTATTCCAGTTATACTATTTTGTTTTTTAAATACATTTGATAAGCTATTTTTTATTTGTTCAGCCATTGTTTGACTAATAAAATAACCATTTACAAAATTAAAAAATAAAATACATATAGTGAAAAAAATTAAACTAACTTTCATTATATTATATGATTATATATAATAATTTGCTTAAGTAAAAAAATTGTTAATGAACCATTTCATTTTGAAATTTCTTTAACTTTATTATAATTTGGTTTGCTACATTAAAATCAGATGTATAAAAGTTAATTTTTCTTTCATAATCTAAATTTTCTAAAATATAATCACGATATGCTGCCTTAATCATAAAATCCTTATAAACTTCATTTGAAGCACTAAAAAATCCTCCTTCATGTTCAACTATTAAAGTAAAATTTGGTCCAATTCCAATTTTTTCTGATTCATAATCTTTGACCCATACATCAACAAGATATCTAATATTTTGATTTGTAGAAACTAATCTATTGTATGTGTTATTATAATCTTCATTATAATTTGCACATTTATTATAACTATCTAAATAATAATTCTTAAAAAATGTTATTCTATTCATATTACTTTTATTTAATGATAAATAATAATTTTAATATAAAATATTATTTCAAATTTTTTATACTACCAAATTATACTTACAAGGGAAATAACCATTTGATGTATAATGAGTGTATGAACTCTTGGATTTAGTACAAACTTCTCCTGTATGTAACTCTGCGAACTCCCAAAAATAATCAGAATCAATCCATCCCCCGAATAAAAGTACATGTGTTCCTGGTTTTAATATTGCATCACCCTTTTGAACTTCACTTTTAGTAATCTTAGTGCAAATATCTTGCATATTTGAGGTAGTATGTCCACCATTTGAAGTTGAAGATGCCCAACAATAAGATACATAACCTGAACAATCTTGTCTATATCCATCAGTATATGATGTTGTGGAATATGGTACTTTATCATCTATCCATTTTTGTGCTCTGCTTATAATTGTATCACGAGTAATAGAACTTGTTGACAAATCATTATATTCTTCGCTTAATGAATTTTTTCTGGGTTCATGCCATTTAGGATACGATACATATGGAATCAATCCTAAATTATTAGAATATGTACAATTATACTGGTCTACTCTTATATAATCAGTAAAACCAAAATTATCCATATTTGTTCTTACTTGTTTATCATATTCTTTATAAAAATGTTCTGGATTTCTTGCAAGCACAAATAATGTTTGTGCTCTTCTATCTGAAACTATAGAATATTGATAATTTGGTTCCAAATCAATTACCCAATAATCACCTTCAACTGGCACACCATCTAATCCTACTTTTAATTGAGCAGGTTCAGAGCTATCAGGAACATAAGCATAACCAGAAATATCTGATACTTGAGAATCAATTATATTTATTTGTCTATTGTAAACTGAAATTAATTCTGGATCATCTGATAATGAATAATCAGCTGTCATACATCTACCTATACTTTTAGTTATTACCCAATCAAATTTATTAACATACATTGTATACCAATGACCCAAGTATTTATTAACATCTAGGTCATCAACAGTTTGAATTTGATTTCCTCGTAAAGTTCGTAAAGAAATTGATTGTACTTTATTAAAAATTTGACATAATACAAATAGACCAAATAATAAAGAATAAATGATTTTAGATAGATTTTTCATTTATAGATAATAATTGTATATAATAATATTTATAAATTAAAATAAATAAATTAACATAACTTAACAATTTTTTTCTTTTCGCCATTTTATAACCAATTGTTTAATTGTTCCAAGATATATCCATGAAAAATTATAAAATGAAATTCTTTTATCAAATTTTTGAATCCAAACATAGTTATAAGAATGTTTGCGTAACTTTAATTTACAGATTATAAAATCTTGCAACAACATAGTATCCTGTAATGATAGTCTTAAATTTAATGATTCTGCAATTGTTAATATGGTCAAATCTTGATTTGTTTCAATATATTCTTCTATGGTTATATTGGTTTTACCAACAAGTCTTTTAATCTTTCGATTATTTCTTCCAAAAGTGTTTTTATCAATATATTCATATAAATCTTCGAGATTATCAAAGATTTTTCCACTGGTAAATAACTCAATGTATTTATTAATTTCGAACATAATAGTTTGCTTTACTTCTAATTCAGATTTTCCAGATAAATCTATTACTTTATCTTCTAAATCAAATATCTGAGTCCATCTTATATATTTTATACTGTCTTTAAAATCTATTTGAACGATTACATCATAACAATCATTATTATTAAAATCACTAAAAGTTTCCATATCTATTATGGACTTTTTAATGATAAATGGGAAAATTGTAATTGATGGTTTAGTTATTTTCTTGTCTTTAAATAATGCTTTCGCAAAAACTTGTAAACTTTCTTCGCATAAACTTGAGAGATACTCTATTTGATTCATTTGTGTGCTGTATTCTTTAGTATTATTCATATGAAAACATATATATAATAATTAAGATATATTGCTATTTCAATTTTTATATATAAAATTATGATAGTTCATCATACAAGTCTTTTTCTATAGTATCATTAATAATTAGTCTATAAACATTTGATATTTTTGTTTGACCAATTCTATGAATACGTCCAATAATTTGTTTTTCAACGTCTCGTAAATAAGTGTGTATACCATTAACTGGTTCAAAAATTATAATATTATTTACGAAACTTAAATCTAAACCTGATGCATTTTTTGTAGAACATAAAAATAATACTTTGATATCATCATTTTTAAAATTTATTATATCTTGTTCACTTTTATATTCGATTGAATTTATGGAACTTTCTGTTAATACATTATTTAATTTACTTATCATTGCAGAAAATTGTGTATAAATAATAAATTTCTCATCAGAAGAATTAATTATTTCAAGTAATTTTACAATCTTACTAGCATGCTTTGGTGCCGGAGGTCCATTACTTATATTTATTACATCTTTTCTCTCAAAAATACATCTACAAATTGCACAAGACAATACATATTTCTTGATTTTAAAATCTTCAATCAAAAAATCAAGACAACTTTGACAATAAGAATGATTACAAGATGGTTTATTGATTATACTACAATTTGTATTAACATCTATATCACCAAGACAAACTGGACATGTTAATATGGATTCAAATTGATTTTTTAAAAATTCAAATGCTTTTAATCTTTCATTGACTATTTTTTCTTGTTTTTTTATTTCATTTCTATAATGATATATATTTTGTAATAATGATTCATTTTGTTGAAAATCATATACAGTTTCCAACTTTTGTAATCTTACTACAAGTTCTTCATAAATTAATTTATTTGATAACCATTTTTTTTCAAAGCTTTCTTGTATCATTGTATTAAAATCTTTATAAAATACTCCATCTGATTCATCCATTACTGATAAAGATATGTCGCAACAAATTTTTCTTAAAAACTCAATGTCTTTACTTGAATCAGCCATAACTTCTGCGTCATAAATTACTCTTTCTCTAGTTGTAAAATCAATCATTATATTATTAATAGATATATCAGGCAAATTAATCTCCTTATTTATATCTTCTAATCTATTTTTTCTTATTATTTTAGGATATATCTGAATGTTGTCATTAAATCTCTCTACGTAACTAGGATTAAATTCCCTTGAAGTTAAAAATTCTAGTAGATAATACATACTATTGGGTACTGGAAATAAAGTTGCACTTAGTCCCCATTTATAATCACAATCAGTATTAATTAATTTATTAAAAATAGGAGTATTTGATGAATTTGAATATAATTCATGTATCTCATCTACAATTACTCTATCATATTTTCCATCGTATTCTACATAATTACTAAATCTTAAAATTATAACATTATCTGGTTTTTCTATTTTAAGATGATAACTGAATTGATTATTCCAATGTTCATAAAGATGATCTGGTACTAATAGTAATGTCTTAATTAAAGGTTTTGATAAACACAAACATATAAATTGTAATGTTTTACCAGTACCAACATCATCAAAAATTATTCCCCCTTTTAGTTTATATTTAATTATACCATTTTTTTCAACAAATCTTGATTCATCATAACAATAAATTCTTCCATCTTTAAAGTTAACATATTTTTTTACTGTTATATATTCGTCTAATTCATTTTCTACATTTATCATCCAGTTTATATTACTTTTTTGATGCATAAATAATTTTGTTTTTAATAGATTTTCAAAAGGTAAATCTGTTAAACAATAAAATTTTTGTTCCATGATTTCATTTATAATATCATCAAGATAGAAATCATAAATAATTTTGTCTTCAGTACTTAAATTATTTAAATACTTAAATGTTCTATCTACTGAAGTAATTAATACTCCATCACTATCTAATATTTCTGGAGTTATTAACTCACTTTCAGTAAATTCATAAAATATTATTCTAGCTATTATCTTATTCAACTGATATTCACAAACATAAAAATTATTATTAATTTTTTTATTTATCTTCGCTATGTTCATACTGTATTTATTTTTTAAAATACTACAGGCTTGTTCGTTTTTATACACATTTTCACTTGATATTATTTTTTTAAAATCAAAATCTTTTTTAAAATCTTTTATTAGTTTAATTGTTTGTCTATCTTCAATTGATAACATATTACTTTTTAAGGTACTTGATAAAAAGTTTGTACCATCTTCTTTTATAAAATTTAATGAAAATAATAGGTAAAATTCCATATTAGATTTAGTTTATTTAATATGAATAAATAAAGTAAAAATCAATTTTTATATAAAAACATTTTGTTATAACATGAAATTTCTAAAGAGACAACTGTAAATTGTATCCACAATTGTAACAAAACTTGATACCTGGTTGACTTAATAATGTTGAACATCCGTTACATATCTTGTAAGTAGTTCCCTTTAGAGAAGACTCTAGTACTCTATAATCAATTGGTTCTGCTTGACTAATTAGACCAACTTTTTCAGTACCTGCTGGAGATTCAAGTTCAAACAATCTTCTAGGTAGGTACGAAGGGTAAGCATTCATCCTCATTCGTTGAGTGTTTCTTTCTGGTGTTACTACTGGACTTATACCTGGAGATGAATCAGGTGAAGAATTAGGTGTAATATATCCGGATATAGGATATCTACTTACATCGTAATCAATTAACATGCTTGACCTATTTGTTACAGATTCATCAGATACTACAGAATCAACTGATTCTACTGAACTAACTGATGTTCTTAGGTCACTTGAACCAGAATCACTTAATCTTAAATCACTTACTCCTGATTCACTTGTTCTAAAACCACCTGCTCCAGATTCACTTGATAATATATCACCTGCTCCAGGCTCGATTAAACTAAATTCTCTCGCAATACGAGATGCGATTAATTTTCCAGTTTCTCGTATTCTATCTTTATGTCTAGTTAAAGTTCTCTCAACACTAAAATGACCAACAGGTAACTTATGCATACAATTACTGTCTGAACAACAATCTGATAAAGCTCCCATAGATACATCAGAGTCAGCTGCATCTTCTGATTGTTCATCTTCTGAGTTAAATATTAACTTTTTGGGTAATTTCCTTGAAACATCTGGAGCCCCTTCTATTACTCCTACTCCTCCAGCTCCTTCATTAACTTGAACAATTCCTGCACCTGCCTTTTTGCTCTTTTTACCCTTAATTGCTTCAAGACTTCTTTTTGCCTCTTCAAAATTAAAATCTGCATGACCAATATGGAGATAAGGACATCCCATCTTAGTACAACCTTCTTTTCCATTTGGTCTACCATTTTCATCAAATGCCTTAGCTTCATCAGCACAAGACTTCTTTTTACACATGCTAATTGACCTAGAATCCAGTCTCTCCTGGGTTAGTCTGCTTCGTAAAACAACTAGTTCATTAGCTGCTACTAATGCTTCTTCACGGTATTCATTAATCAAAATATTACGTAGACATTTAATAACATGATAAACATTGTTCAAAATTTGAACTGCCTCGTCTTTCGTAATTCTGCTAGTCATTCTTTCCTTTTTACCTAAATGTACACCCTTACAACCGATACGATTTAATTCTCTAAGAGGTTCCATTTCCTTGTGACGTCGGATTATATTTTCAACAGTTTTACCCATTGTATCTTCCTTAACTCCTGGTATAATTGTACTGATTGCTTCTACAATAACGCGTGCTTCCATCGCTACTGGTTCCCATGAGTTATCACGGTCAGTTGTTGAAAAGTACTTTTGAATCAGGTACATTGACCTGGGGATATCAACAATTTTATTTTGGTAATCTAACGTTACATGTCTGTAGGAGATCTGTCCACCAGAAGTCACTTTACGAATATGTTCAGCTAGTAGGAACATAAAATCTCTAAGGTCCATTAAATCCCAATCGCTGAATCGAAGTCCAAACGCTGCGGGATTAAAAGGATAACCAGGTACATACCATGGTAATGTTATGCTTTTTTTCTCAACTCTTTCCTCTGTTCTCTGTGTTTCGAATGACATATCCATTCTTGTCTGTGGATATTTTATTGTATTATTTATTACTGTATTCAATATTTCCTGTTTGAGATTTTTGTTTTTTTCAATTTTTTTACATATTATCATCGATTAGATATCTAATATTATACTAAAAATTGATTTTTCACATTCACTGAATTATTATTATATATATTATATAACAGAATTTATGATGATAACAAAACATATACCTGTTTCTTTTGATATCAATGTTCAAGAACTTTTATCTATCTTTGGAGATAGAATAATTTCTGTTTCACTTGAAATGAAAGCTTATAATTATGAAAAAAAATTTTATGATTACATTAAATTTAATCTTAATCATAATATTAGAACTTTTCCAGGAGATATTAATGGATTATTTAAGCTTTTTCCTGATTTCCTTGTTATTTTTCTTAATTATCCAGGAGGTACAAATATTTATTTTAATATTAAACTCTCTAAAGACAAAATAGAAGAAAAAATAGAAGTACTTATCAACAGAGATGATATTTTTGTATAATTGTTTTTATAAGTTCTATTATCTATTTATTATACATTATAAAGAAAAATATTTGGATTATGTACATATTCATTGTACATTAAATTTGGATTATTATAAATATAATCTAATTGTTGTAACTGATGAAACTGCTGTAACTGATGAATCTGATGTATCTGATGTATCTGATGAATATGGTGAATATGGTTAATCTGTTGAATAAATTGATACTGTTGAATCTCTTCAATCTGTTTTTGAACAAAATTAATCTGTGTAATTAAATCATCTGGTAAATAATAATCTTCATATAAAGTTGATTCTCTATTTAGATGAGATTCCTCTAAGCATCTTTCTAAATTTTCTTTTTTTAAATGTTCTAAAACTTTATAAATTAATTCATTCGATAATTTATATTTACTCTTAAACCAATCTATCGTTCTTGTATTATTACTTAATAATCCATAGTACATTGTTATATCTGTTACTTTTGTACCTTTAGTGTATAAATAATTCATTTCTTCCACTCGACCTTGATAAGCATAAATATCCATAAAAATTTCATTCCATTCGTCTTCTTCAGATTGTTTGGATTGTTTAGATTGTTTAGATCGTTCTCTAATTGTTTGTATTTCTAGACTACTTACTTTTTCCTTTTGTGATTCTTCTATTCTTTTTTGTATTCTAATAACACTAGGTCTTGTTTTGAAATCAAAAGTATCTATGATTCTTTTACTATACTTGTGATCAAATGTTGTGGAATCATTATATACTGAATAATAATGGTCCCGTCTTGATAATTCTGGATTAATAATTAGAGGTATATTACCATTTGTAAAAGGGATATAGTTTAAAATTTTATAACCTAAACTAATTGGTGAAATAACTGTTTCTCGTGGCTTTTTCACAAAAGATTTACTACAATCTTTTTTACCACAAACTATTCTTCCTGGATAATAAATCCTTCTTTCACAATATATACATTTAGGTATAGTATTGCTCATGTTTTATTTAGATATTAATATTTTATAATTGTCTATTTAATATTTATATTATCAATTTTTATTTTATACAAAAACTATTTTATTACCAAGTATCTTAATGTTATTATTTACATTTCCTAAATTAATAACTATTGAGCCAACATCTATACCTAAATTTTTTATTTCTGCTAGTTTATTAGTAAGCGGTTCTACTTTTTTTAATATTTTTAGTGTACCATTTGCTATATCATTATATTCTTTTATTAATTTTTCTACTTGACTAGAAATAGATAAACTAGGCTGAATGGTTGGTACAGTTTGTCCAGTTGGACCAGTTGGTCTTGGTGGTATTGGTTTAATAGTTGGTCCAGTTTGTCCAGTTGGACCAGTTGGTCTTGGTGGTATTGGTTCTGATATTAAAAATACTATTTCTTCACCTCTACCATCTCTTTTATTTTGTCTTTTAATGTTGTTATTTACATTTCCTACATTAATAACTATTGAACCAACATCTATACCTAAATTTTTTATTTCTGCTAATTTATTAGTAAGTGGTTCTACTTTTCTTAATGTTTTTAGTGCACCATTTGCTATATCATTATATTCTTTTATTAATTTTTCTGCTTGACTAGAAATAGATAAACTAGGCTGAATGGTTGGTACAGTTTGTCCAGTTGGACCAGTTGGTACAGTTGGTCTTGGTGGTATTGGTTTAATAGTTGGTCCAGTTTGTCCGGTTGGTCCAGTTGGTACAGTTGGTACAGTTGGTCTTGGTGGTATTGGTTTAATAGTTGGTCCAGTTGGTCCAGTTGGTCCAGTTGGTCCAGTTTGTCCAGTTTGTCCAGTTGGTACAGTTGGTATTGGTTTAATAGTTGGTCCAGTTTGTCCAGTTGGTACAGTTGGTATTGGTTTAATAGTTGGTACAGTTGGTCCAGTTGGTCCAGTTTGTCCAGTTGGTACAGTTGGTATTGGTTTAATAGTTGGTCCAGTTGGTCCAGTTGGTACAGTTGGTATTGGTTTAATAGTTGGTACAGTTGGTCCAGTTTGTCCAGTTGGTCTTGGTGGTGTTGGTTCTGATATTAAAAATACTACTTCTTCACCTCTACCATCTCTTTTATTTTGTCTTTTAATGTTATTATTTACATTTCCAACACTAATAACTACTGAACTAACATCTATACCTAAACTTTTTATTTCAGCCAATTTATTAGTAAGTGGTTCTACTTTTCTTAATGTTTTTAGTGTACTATTTGCTATATC
>JACCDO012268112.1_pt1 | contig 18138 bp, 5 predicted proteins | sample 7446101 | NCBI WGS metagenome assembly JACCDO01 (sample SAMN15323440, study PRJNA562643) | freshwater metagenome | isolation source: river surface water | place: USA:Blue River Watershed | collected 2017-08-16 | reverse complement strand
TTTTGAAGATTTGTTTCTACTTCATTAAAAATTGTATCTTCTTCTAATCTTCTTCTTTCTAAATATGTTTTAAGTTCATCTTGTGATAATTTACTATCATGTCTCTTTGTATTTTTCCATCTAATAAAATCTTCCATGTCAATTTCATTATCTTCAGATTGTAATTCCATACCATTATTTACTATGTCTGAATACATGTTTGAACCAAAATATTCTGAATCAGATGCAAATGAAGTAAAATTATTTGAATAACCTGGTAAAGTATCAAGAGTTCCTATTTCTCCAACCATAATCTCATTATTCGTATTTGATGATAAATTTTTATGTTTGAGATACTCAAAAAATTCACTTATTGTTATAGGAGTATCACTTTTTGAATTGATTTCTTTTAAAATTTGTAACATCATATCTGAATTATTTTCTATTGAAATATTTTCTCTTTCAAATCCAATATCATTAATTCTTTTTTCTAATTCGTTTTCATCAATTTTATTTTCTTTAAATTGTTCTCTGTCTTTAAATATATCTTCATACATTTCATCAAGTTTTTCTTTACTTATAGGTTTAGTATTTGCATTTACAAAATTTGTATAATCTGATTTTAGTCTATTAAAATCATCTCCTTTAAATTCATCCATACTCTTTTTTAAATAATAAAGATCATATTCTTTTCTTGTATCTTTGTTGTGTAAAATTTCATATGCTTTTGTTATTTGTTGAAACATTTCAGGATTACCTCCATGATCAGGGTGATGAACTTTAACTAATTTGAGATAACCAGCTTTAATTTCTTCACTTTTAGCTTCTATATCAATATCTAAGATATTATATAAATCTATAAAAACTTCAGAATCGTAAATAAAATCCATTATTTTCTATAATATTTTCTATTAAATAGACTAAAATTTATATTAGTTTAATTTTCTAATAAAAATTTTACTAAAAATAATTTACATTGAACTAATTTTTTCTTGAATATTTTCAGGAGTAATCATTTTTTCTAATTTACTAGATGTATCTCCTTTAACTATAACACATGCAGGAACAAATTTAACATCAAATTTTTTGAAAAGTTCTGAACTTTCTTGATTCTTACCTGATTCAACAAGTTTAACATCAAGATTTTTCTTATCTGAAAAGAAATTGAGAACATTACCATGTTGTTCTGATTTATATGTTTGACAATGTGGACATGAATCAGAAACAAAAACTAATATACTTACATGATGATCAGATTCGAAACATTCTCTTGAAAATTTAAAATAATAAATAAGAGCTAATACTATAAGTAAAATAATAATTCCTAAAATAACTTTATCCATTTGATTATATATATTATGATACTGAAAAAAATTATTTTTTTTTTATATATAAGATAGTTTTAAAATTGAATATATATTTAATTTTATTTTGATATGTCTTAATTGTAATTTAATAAAAATATAATTCAAAAATATTTTCTATAAATTAATATATATATCCAAATGGACAGTTCAAAAACTCAATTACAAATATTAAATCATTTAAGACCTTATTTAAGAGCAATCTATAATGTAAATCCTGATATCAGTAGACCTATAGATTTATTCGGTAATTCACAATATGAAGTTGCTAGATATATGTTAAATAAATGTTATGGAGAAGTCTATACTAACAATGATGTTGCTGCAAACTTTATGTGTGCTTTAACTTTATTTGCTCAAGATGTAAAAAAATATGATCTTCCCCTTAAAGCGGAATCACCTGTTGGTTTAATAACATTAACTACAAGAAATCACGGATTCATAGATTTTTATACTCCAAATGTAGGAGGTCTATTACAAAAAGCTATTCAAGAAGAATTAGATAGTGTTATCCAAAATAACATTCCTATTTATGATAATAAATATAAAGGTGAATCAAATTTAACTCTTACTGCTAAAATAACATTATTACCAGAATTTGTCAATTCTGTTATGGCAAATTTAATTGATAAAATAAATACAAATCAAATTATTAGAAATTTACCAGAATGTCAAGAATTTATTTATAAAATTGATGATCTTGCACGTCTTGGTGATAGTTTAGAAATCGACATTGTAAAAAATTATATGGGTACTCGTCAATATATTAAAGATCTTGAAGCTAATTTTAAACCCTCTGTTGATAACGAAAGGGAATTAATAGAAAAGTTATTTAGCACTATTGTTAAAGAAATTAATAAAATTGCTAGTAAATGCTTCGAAATTCCTTATTTAACATATGCAAGTAGTAACGAGGTTCGTGGTTTAATTGATACTATTCGTACTAAAGACATAGATCAAACTGATCTAGATATATTCTTTACTTTATTTAGTGTAATCTATAAAAAAGGATCACAAGATGTACTTTTAAATAATGCTCAAGCTGTTAAACAATTAAATTCAAGTATACTACCCTCAGTTAGAATTAACATGAAAAAACTTCCTAATACAAGAAGTTTATATATGTTAGAAAATTGGTTACCTACTGTACCAATTGGAAGTTTCATATATTTTAGTAATGTTGGGAGATTTACTGTTAATGACCAAGAACAAAATTCCGTGAAAGATTATTTTTCAACAATAATGCTTACAAAAGATTATTATGGTAAATTCCAACAACCTTTTGATGATTTAGTACTTTTTTCTCAGAATGATTATAAACAAATTTCACAATGTATTGCTCCAACATCTGTAAAATCTGATGTAAATGTTAAAACAAGATTATTACAGTTTATTTCAGGAAAAAGTGAAGAAAAAGCTGGTGAAAAATCTAAATATTTAGGAACAGTATTATTTGATAATAATAATGCTGAAGAAGCTAAAGTATTAAGAGCTAGTTACAACGGATGGAAATTAAATAAATCTACTGGTACCTATGAAAAGAATGTTAATGGTAAAATGGTAGCACTTGATCCTTCTGTTGATACTGAATCATTTTATGTTTCTCAATGTGAAGCATTGAGTTTAGATGAAATGACTTGTACTCAATTAATGGAAAAGATTTTAGTAGATGATTCAAGTTCAAAATCAATTGCTGATATATTGAATGAAGTTAATTTTGCTAGTGCTATTGCTAATGGGAAAATGAGAGATGTTCATCCTAAATTAGCAAAAAAAATTCTTAAAAATCTTGGATTCAAGGAAATTCAATTTACAACTAGATTAGGAACTAAGGTAAATATTATTGAACCATATCAAAATTGGCTTAATAGATTTGTTAAATCTAACAAAGACTTAGCTGGATTATATGAAATTTTAAATTCTGAAAGTGGTGCTGAATTAAGATTATTCCTAAAACTTTTAATTAAAGCTGTAAACGATGAAAAGACAATGTCTGTATTAAGTGAAAAAGAAAAAGGTGAATTAGAACCTGATTATTCTGTTGTAGCTCAAGAAAAAGCAACAATGAACAAATTAAGTAAAGAGTTAGGTATTCCAGTTTACAAACAAAGTGTACAACAAAAACCAGTATTATCACTTGAACAAATTAGAAGAGGCTTTGGACCAGATATTGATCTTGGTCTTAAAATTGATCCACAACTTAATTTTATGAATTCTTATAATGATTTTAATACTATTTCAATGTCTCCTTTCTTATTTTTAGTAAACAAAGCTTTCCCAGGTATTAACATTACTGCTCCTTTTAGATTTACTAGTACTAAAGGAAGTATGACTGGTGGTAGTTGTTCTGATTATGATGGAACTGAAATTGATGTAAATTCTGGATTTGATCTTAAATCAAAACAATTAAGAAATACATGGGAAGAACTTAAATCTAAAATTCCAATTGATTCAACCTATGCTCAAAATTTAGAAGGGGTAGTTGAATCAATTGAATGTGGTGAAGCTTCATTATTATTAAATCTTGCTAGAATTAAAAAATTATCAGAATTAATAAAAGCAGAACCATCAATTCTTGCTGATAAAGGTGAAGCAGGTGTATTTACAAGAGAAGAAATTGCTACTATTGCAAATACTTTTAATCAAAAGATGGATGAATATACAAAGAGACTTAATAAAGGATTTGATTTACTAACTAACTTAGAAAATAAGGCTGTTCTTGGTCAAATTGAATTAAGTGATATCGTTGTTTAAACGCAAATAAAATTTTTTAAAAATTATATTTTTTATAAAATAAAATATAAAATAGTAAATTTAAAAATTAGAATTGAAGATTGGTGCACATACACCATTAGCAATTCTAAGATAATTATAAGTGAGACAGTAAGCTTTAAATACGTAATTATTGTAATCAATATCAATAGGATTAAAGTAAGTGTCGATTTCAAAAATATTAAAAGCAGACATATTGCAAGTTCCAGATGGTTGAAAGTTATCAGGATATAAAGAAAAAGTAGATAATCCAATACCTTGATTTAGATAAGCCATAGGAAAATTAGTGAATGGGTTATATATACTATAATATGAAAAATCGATATCAGAAATAGCTGGATTAGAATTTAAGGAAAAATAAGCAGATTTAATAATAGGTTTATTTTCTGAACCAATACCTATAAAATTATTTTCAGGTGTAAAAAATAAAGTATTATAATTAAATTGATAATTAACATTTTGATTAAGAAAATATTTAACCTGACCCATAAATACAAAATATTTGCATGGATTAATTATTTCAATAACATTTCTATTGAATAAGTTATTTAAATATCTTGGATTAGAAAAGTAAATTTGTTCAATTAAATAATTATGTTTATTTTGGAAAAATTTAGTTCTTTCTTCTCTATCTAAATATATATAATCACACAGTAAATACATTTGTTTAAAGACTACATCAGATGGAAAAATGTAATTATAAGTTCTTTGAATATAAATAGAATTTGGATCGTTGGTATTTGAAACTTGCGGAATAAAAATAGAACCACTTTTAACTCCATAAATAAAGTAATTTATTCTTACATTTGTATTGATAAATTGGAATTGCACATTTTTATAAAATGATTCAGTAGTTGTAATAAATTCGTTATCAGATATTTTTCGATAATATAAATTATATGATAGTGGTTCTAGGGTTAATGGATTATATTCTGCAATATCAACACTATCAAATTCAGCCCAAGCAATACCTTGACTTGAAACTTGAATTAATGGTTCTCCTAATATTCCCTCACCATAATATTTTTGTATATTGATATAATTACTAGGCGAGAAAATACCACAACTTTCAAATTTGTTAATTTGTATATTAAATCTAATAATACTATATTCTAGACATAATAGTGGTAAAGCTAAACCAGATGAATTACAAAACCAAAAAAATAAAGGAACATGCATTGTTTTAGCATTAATACCATTAGAAACATATTCATATGTAGTAAATTCAGGTGTATTACCTATATATTGATCCATGCTACTGTTATAATTATTCCAATTAAATTCATTGAGTACATTCATCCATTCACCCCATTGTCTTTGAATAATTTGTCCACCAATTTCAATTTCAACATAATCAATAAGAGCATAAGCAACTTTTTGTGCCCATTTAAATTTAATTTTATTATCAATAACATTATCAACATTATAAATAATAGGTATATCTGGTAGCTCAATAACTAACCACATTTTGTGTAATAGATCACCAATTTTAGATATTTCGATCGAATATTTTTTACCAAATTTTACTTGATATACAAAATTATTTTCAACTGTTTCAATTGAAAAATTTGTGTATCTTCTATATAAAATTTTAAAAAAAGTTATTTGTGGTTCATTATTTAAAACAATATTTTCTTCACCATATGCAACTAATTGAATTTCGCCAGCTGGCATTTTAATATATATATATAATAAAATTAAATTTAATTAAATTTATTAGAAAAAAATAATTAAAATATTTATAGAAATTAGTTTTAGATAAATAGTAAACCAGAAAGTCCAGATTGATATCTAACAAAATTATAATTAACAGTATGTAAATCTATTTCCATAGATAATTTATTTAATCCAAATAATGTATCAACGTTTGTAATATAATCAACTAATCCTTTTTTACTTAAAACAATTTCGATTGTAAAAATTTTATATGGATTTAAGTTCATCGCACCTGTTGGTTGAAATTGTTCTGGTTCTAAAGCAAAACTATATACATTATAGTAATTATCAGCATCAGCTCTAGTATGATATCTATTAGGATTAATAGTGGTTGTTATTCCATTAAAGTTTTTAGCACTTAAACTTATTACACCATCTCTTCTAGCTCCATCAATATAGAATCGTGTATTTAAAATAGAATTATATATATCATAATAGTTAGCATTTATTTCTTGACCTTCTTTATGTCTATTTGTTATTTTATATTGATTGATAAAGAATGTATATGTCCATATTAATTCTTTAACCACTTGATTGATACCAAAATCAAATCTAACAATAACAAGATCTCCATATGTATCATTTATAATTTCATTAATAAGAATATTTTGATTATATTGACTATGTGTTTCAACCAAATTATCAATTTGTTTTTGGCAAATTCTTTTTCTTTCTTCTCTTTCAACTAGGATAAAATCCATATTAAGAGCACTTTCTGCATTTATTTCAGTTAAATTATTTGTGATATATGCATTTTTGAATATATTATAAGAATTTAATCCTACATTGATACTATAATTAGTATACATACCTGCAATAAGTGGGATTGCATTTTTATATTGTTGGAAGAAAAATAACATAGGAATAAAGAATGTCTTTTTATTAAATACTTTTATCCAATTTGTAAGTCCATTTGTAATATATTGTTCGTTTTCTCCATTTAAATTAACACCAAGCATAGAAGCTAGTGCAGGATATTTATTTAAATTTGTAAATAAATTTAACAATATTTTATAAGTTTCTGGTTTAACATTATCAATTTGTTCGTCATCAAATAATAAGTTAATATTATTAAATATTTTAAGAATACCATGTTCATATATTACACCTTTATTTATTAATTGAATATATTCAATAAAATCATTTGTTGGATTAAGTGGTCCTAAACTATTGGAACTTTTCATTGATTTTATTATATCAGAATCATTAAAATCTACAATTAATCCTAAAAAGTATTTCCAAGCTATTAATTTGTTATTTGGAATAAAATCATTATAAATTTGATTATTATATGATTGAGTAATTACACTATTTATTTCTCCTTTAAAATCATATCCATTAAATGTTTTAATATTAAAATCCACCGAATTTTTAATTAGTTTTTTATTTGGATAATTAAATATGGAAAGTATTTTATTAAAAAATTGATAACACACATTAATATATTCAAAATTAGAATATGTATTAAACAGTATTAAGTTTAGTCCGTCAAAAAAATTATTTAATTCTTTAAATTCTTCTAAATTATTTAATTTATTCATGTTATTTGTTTGGCTTGTATTTTCATTAATTGTTGAACCATAATTCATTTGATTAATATATTGTAAGTATTTTAATATATTTTGATTAATTAAATTACTAAAATCGTAAATAATTTGATCAATATTATTAATATAATTATTACAATGTGTTGATATCCAGGTGATAAAACAATTATAGTAAAATAATATAATAATAATATCATTATTTGTAGCAGTATCATTTATTTGTGAATAAATTATACTAAATATTGTAACTAATTTGTCACCAATTTTATATGCAGTTTTATTAAACATTTGAATGATATTTTTATTTGATAAATATACGTTTTTAATATCATATGAATCACCACCAAGAGAATTTTTGTAAATAGAAAGATTTAAATTAATATTTTTAATAATATATTTTGCAACAGCTTTAATATAACCATCTTGTATGTTTTCTAACATTGCTTCTCTGTATATTAATCCACTATAACTATTTAGAATATTGATTATAGTATTGTTAATAAATAATTTTCCAATTTCATTTTCATTTGTAATATTTAATTCATTAATGTATCTGTTATAAATAAAAATTGTGAAGTAATCAAAATTATTATATGGTTGTTTAAATTCTTCTATTTTATAATTAACAATATCAATTATACTATTATTTTGAACATCTTTATAATAATTATTAATTATATTATTGGGTATTATGTTTTTATTTAAATAATCAAAATATGCAGCAATATTTTGTCTCATATCTAAAGTATTAATTTTTTTACCGTTAAAAACATAATTATGACAATCTGTTAAAATATATTGAGCCATATTTTTATATTTTTCATAAACTATATATTGACTAGTAATGGTAAGAATAATTATTCTATACAATATTATCAAATTATTATTAATACTTATAAAATTATTATAATTATAATCATTACCGAAAGTACTAATATTTTTTGAACTATTAATGAAATTAATATAAGATAAGTAAAAATTATAAAATGTTAATTGTAAATCAATATATTGATTACTAGTATTATTAATGTAATTAAAATTTATTAGATTCCAGTATGTTCTATTTAAAATATCTATAATTATTGATACCATATTATAAGATTTTTCATATAATGTATCATCTGGTTTAGAAATTTCTTGGCCAAATATAATTAATTCAACTATATTCATATCGAGTTGAATAACTTCATTTTTTTTATTTTTATATCTTAAAACACCTAATAAAAATTCTGCTAAATTATTTATTAATACTGGAACTTCTTTACTATTAAAAGTATTAATATAAAATTGCAAATATGAAATAACAAAAGAAGTAAAATCATCAATATCCATTCTATATGTTCTAACTGTCCAATCATTAAAGAAAATTCTTAAAAAATCGAAAGGAACTCCACTAAAATATTTTGTCCAAACATCTATAATATTTTTTTCAACACTAAGATTATTGGTATAATAGATTAATTCTTTGATAGCCATTGATAATCTGTTAAGAAAATCTTTATATTTAATAATATTGACCAAGATATCTATACTAATTTTTTGAGTATCTGCGGATGTTGATGAATTAGCATAATAATAATTAATAAAATCATTTATTTTTTTGGTATCAGAAATTGAATCAATAATGTTTTCAATAATTTTATTAAATACTAACTGATCATATATTAATTTTAATCCCAATTTAATTTCAATAGTTTTAATAATTAAATTGATTGCAAGTTCTAATCTAAGTACATAGTTTATTATATTACTTCTATAAATCATATTATAATTTTCATATGGTCTAATTGTTCTAAAAAATATGTTTAAATCGGAGTTTGAATTTTGTAAATCTGTATTAATTGGTGTCATAAAAATTATATAATAGTATAGAGATACTTCATAATTATATATTTCATTATAGCTTGTTAATTTAATTTCTTGATTAAAAAAGTTCTGTAATTCTAAATTTTGAATAATATTTTTTTTATTTATTTTAAATCCAAAATTAAATTTCTTATAAAGAGTTATTTGATTATTTAACATATTAATATATGAAGTTTCATCAATTGAATTTACTGAATAAAAAGGAATTGAATATATTGTATAAATTATAGTGTAATATAATTTTTTATAAAGATCTAGATTATAATTCTTTATATTATTGATTGCGATAGAATTTTCAATTAATCTACTTAAATAATCATTTAATTCTGGGAATATAACAGTATAATTTATTTCAAAATTATAGTAGTTATATAAATATGAGTAATATTTACTAAAAAATTTAGGAAAGAATTTACCAAAATCAATATTTCCATTTGCAAAGTCATAATCATTTGGAACACAAATTGATAAATTATCTAACTCAGAGCCTATTAAACTTAAATATCTTATATTATTTGCTCTTGATAAAAATTGTGTATATAGTGTGTCATTATTAAATTTTACTTCTACAGAATTTTTAATTGCATATAAAATCAAATCAATAGATATATTGAAGTTTGTTGTAATACCTTTGAATGACTCTAATAAATCATTGATATATCTATTACCAAGACGTATATTACCAATAACTAAATTAATATCATCTAATAGATCTGGGTATGTGATTTCAAAATCTTTTAATAAATAACATGATAAATTTAATGTTAAATTAATATCTGATATATTAGTTTCTTTATAATAAGTTTTGGCATTATCTACAAAGTTTGATGATGAAAAGTTTGTGTTATCAACGATATTATTTAGATCATATATTATGTTTTTTATATAAATATTTAAAAAGTTTATAGAACTTCTAGTTAATTTTAATTTTAATAAATTATTTAGAGAAATATCATAATTAAAAACAACGTTTAATCTTTGTAATAAATTACTAATTGTAGAGTTAAATGTATTAACAGTTATTGTTGCTACAGTATTAATATCTGTTGTTCCTATTTGTATATTAACTGAACTAATAAATTTTTCAATCAATATTAACAAGTTAGTTTCAAGATCTACTGCTTTTTTAGTTATGTTTAACAAATATTCTATTTCAAATTTGTTTGTATAAGTTGTAGGTATTTCAAAACTAAGATTATTTGGATTATCATCATTTATTTTATATGATTCAGCAATATAATTATTAATTATCAATCTATTATTAACTTTTTCAATAACATCTTTTAATTTTACATCAATAATTTCTCCATCAATATTATATTCAAGATATAAATTTTCATCGTAAGTAAAATATTCAACTAAAAATATATGAATAAATGAATAAACTAGATAATTAAAATAACAGAATACAATAATTTTTTTCTTTAAATAATCAATATCAACTGTAAGAAATGAAGAAATGTCAATATCATTTTTAATATTAATAATGTTTTGGTATAAATAATAAGGACTAAAATTATCACTTGATGTAATTAAACTAAAAATTAAACTATGAAGTTCATCTAAATTTTTTATTTCAGCAAAATAATCAATTACAGCAACACCACTTGATAATTTAAAATCTTTTATTATTGGTAAATTTTTTATTACAAAATCTTTAAATCTTAAATAATATTGATAATAAGATTTTGGACTAACATCATCTGAATCTAATATTCCAAGAATTTTATTTACCCAAGTATTTTTCATAAAGCTATTATCGTCACTCCAATTCTTATAATTTAATATTTCAAATATATCAATATCTTGATATAATGAAGTATTATCTTTGTATATTTTTAATCCACTATTATTATAATTATAAACTCGAACAATTTTATATAATGTATTTTTTTTTAGATAATTAATTGATTTATTTTTATTTTCAGATAAGTCAATTGCTTGGGTTGTACACAATAAGTATATTATTCTATTTAAATCTTTTTCAAAATAAATTGAATTTACAATATTATTATTTAAGTAGTTTGAATAAAAATAAACTAAATTATCAATTGGATATAATGCTGAATTATATGAAGACTCTTGCACAACTAATAAATTTTCTTTTTCAACAATACTTGCACATCCAATATTATAAAATGTATTAAAATAATTAGTAGTTGGTGTAATTTGATAAAAGAATAAAATATTGTTTATAAGGATATTAATTTGAATTTCATTACTATAATATTTTTGAAATGAACCAGAATTTGATGATTTTAATAAATTTGAATAAATATTGAACTGAATTATATACAAAGAATTATTAAGAATTATTCTTCTAACTCCATCATATTCCTTTTGTAAAGATACATCTGATAAAAAGTTTGAAGTAATTGTTTTGTCAACAATGCCTCCATTTAATAATGAGTATAATATTTTATTATATTGAGAAATAAAGTTATTTACTATATTATTATATTCCACATAAAATGAAGTATTTAAACTGAATACATATGAATCACTTCCATATACCTCTACTGAACTATTTGAGTTTAGCTGATTATAAAAAATTTTAAAATTAGTTTCTTCAGAATTTATATTTTCTTTTGTAAAAATTTTTAAGAAATAAGATTTTAAATATACATCTTGAATATTTATATCACCAGATGTATATACTCTATTGATAAGTATATTTGAATAATCAAACTGAACCAACACATTTGATTTACCAAAAATTTCAATAAAATCATTTATACATTGTGTATATATATTAACTGAATATTTTTCTATTAAAAATGTATTAAAGTCTAATTGTGTTATTGAATATTTTGTTTGAAAAAAAGTAAAAATATCTGCAAATAAACATTTTTGTAAAAAACTTAAATATAATAAATAGATAATGATAACATTGTATGTAGTAAATGAAGTGATTGGTGAGAAATAATAAGTTTTAATTAAATTAACTTTAGAATTATTAATTTTATTAAATAGTTCAACATATAACAATTGTTTGTTTAAACATTCTCTGAAAATAAATTCTGAAACAGAATAATTTACTAAATATGATATATTTTGAACTATATATTGATTGATTGAATTTATAAGTGCTAAGTAATATTCAAAGGCGATCGCATTATAACTAAAGTTTAGTTCATTAAATAATATAGAAATATAATTAAATCCTTCTGTAATATTCAAATTATTAACAAAATTTATATTTTTTTTAACATCAAGATTTTTTTTAACATAAATACTACTACCTTGATAATAATTATTATAAATTGTTGACACATTAAAAATATTGTTGATTGTTCGAACATTTGTTGCATTGGTATTGTCAAAAATGGTACCATAACTGTAAATTGTATAATAACAACTATAATAAAAAGGATTTTTAACTAAACTATTTAAATCAACAATTAATGTGCTTTCTGTTTTATCATTATAATAAAATTTTGAAATTGTTTTAAAAATATTATCATAATCAAAGTTAACTTTATTAAAAAAATAATTTACAAGGTCAACGATATCATCATAATTTTTAAATAGTTTTTTATTAATTTCTAAAACTTCTAAAAATAAAATAATTATCTTATCATCAAAATTATAAAGATATTGATAAATAGTTTTAGATGTTGAATCATTATCACCACTAAACAAAACTGATGAATCTGATATATCAATTGTGAATATATTTTTAACAAAGTAAAATGCATTATATAAAAAGAAAAAAGAATTAGCCTCATTTAAACTTATCAAATAATTAAAATAATCATTATTAAAAATATTTATTGCATCATAAACTAAAAAATTATTAACAAGTAAAAAATCTTTGTTTTTAACAATATCAGTATTTATACTTTGAGTTTGGAATTTTATTGCGTTAGTTAATGAATTACTAATTTTATTTACAAAAACTATAAACTCAAACATAAATTTTAATATGATATCTCTTAAATTTACTAAATCAGATGGTAGACTTGCAGTTATAGCTTGATCTTGTGATAAATATGCAAGATACACAAATAAATTAAATATTCTATAATATGGTGCATTTAAGTTAAAAATAAAACTATTATACATTGGTATTAATCCTGTATCACTTTTATCTATAAAACTTGTTTCTTTATATACAGGACCAGTTTTGGTACAATATTTTTTTTTAAATTTAAAATTTTGAAAAGATTTATTAAAAATATTATTATCTGCATAAATAAATAATTCATACATAAAATAATCAAATAAATTAACTTTTAATTCAGTTGAATATATACCAATTAAATTTGTATTATATGCTTCTCTTATAAAATATTTAATTAGATTTGAATTATATTGATTTTCATCACCAATAGTCGACTCATAATAATTATCACTAATTTTATTAAATTCAACTCCAAGAATAGTATTATTGACTAAAGATTCTATTCCTACATCTATTGTATTTGCAAAATTTGTATTATATAGTTTATAATCATTTTGAATATTTATTCTTACGTTTTTTAAAATATTATTTAAATAGTTTGATTTATCAGTATTAAAGATTGTTATATCATTAGGTACAATTTGATTATTCTCTGATAATGGACAATTATCTTTAACATTTCCTAAAGATATATAAATACTACTTGATAAAGGAAATATACTTGTTGAAAAATCATTATTAACAAATAAATTTGTTAACTGACCATATTCTGTAAATATTTCAAAGCTTTTTTTATTAAAAATATTTGATATTATTCTAATTGATTCAATAATAAAAATAATAACATAATTTGCCATTAAATTTCCTAATGCCGCATTTTTTATACTAAAATTTAATGGATTAAAATCTTTTAATAATATAACATCGTTTGTAGATTGGACGTCAGTATTAGGGTTATCTGCTAGTTCAAATAAGTTATTATTATAATAATAATTTCTAAAATATTTTTTGGTTAATTCTCCATTTTCTGTTCCCAATAAACCTGTTTTACTTATATATATTAATTGACCTATAAGTATATTAGTTACATCATATGTAACATTATATTTTGAAGAAAATTTATCAATTATATCAAAATATAAATAGAAATTTATTAATATATTTTGAAAAATTGTAATCTTTCTATTTGCAAAGGGAGTAATTTTATTATAAATAACATAAGAATTTTTAATGTTATTTTGATATACAATTCTTCTAAAAGTTTCATTTGATAATATTAAAATTTTATTATTAATTAATATATCAAGAATTTTTTTATTAAATTCTGCTAGATATTTACTATATCTAATAACAACATCTTCAAAATTATAACCATAATTTGTAATTTGTAAAAATTCCTGAATTGATATTTTTGTTTTACATATTAATGCAACATATAATCTAATATATAAATTTATTGATAATTTAATATTGGATGAATTTGCAATTGTTATTATGTTAGTTTCATTATTTATAATATTTTCATTAAAATCATTCGGAATAAAATTTCCAAAAAAAGGTGTATCTTTTAAACTATATATAACAAAAATTGTTCTTTCTATATTGTTATTAATATTATAGTATTTAATATCATCACCATTTACATTTAGAAATATATTTTTAACTAATCCATTGGTATTATCTTTTGATAAAAATTTATTAGATTTTATTTTATTGTCAATAATTTCAAGCTCAACCTCTTTTGTGTCTTGAAAAATTAAATCAAATAAACTTTCTAATGAAATTTTAAAAATATTATTTACATTTGTATAGGTTATTCCGATATATAATGTATATTTTTCTATTTTAATTCTTAATGAAGCATTATTTATAGAATTTTCAAATATAAAATTAGTTATCAATATAAAATTTTCAACTTGATTTAAACCAAATTTCAAGTTTATTGATAATTTATAATTAAATATATCAATTCGTAATATTTGTAAATCTGTATATATAATCTGACTTAGTAAATAACTGGCAAATTCATTATTTAAAAAATTATTAGATTGTACAAAATAATTAAATCCATAAAACTTATAATATTCATTTATGTTATAAAATAAATTATTTTTATCTGTTTGTAAATCGATTCCATTAACAGATTTTAATAAATCGAGACACTCAATTTCATTTTTTAAATTATTACAAAAAATTGATAAGAATATTTGACCTTGAAATATAAAATCTACTTTAATTATTTTAATACTCTGAACTAAATCTAAACTAAATTCATTTGTTCTAATATTATAAGAATCGTAAAAATTTAAAATATTAGTATTTTGTGTATTATATAAAGTATCATATTTTTTAAAAAATTCTGTATAAAATTCATCATATTTAATTTTTAGGTATGTATTTCCTAAAAAATCACCATTTTTTGGTATCATAAAAGACAATTTATTATTTTTTTTTATATAGTTACCATTAATCTCATAATTATTTACAAAAAAATTGGTATGTCTTCTATAATATATTCTAAAAAATGTTATTTTAGGTTCCTTATTAAATATACTAAATTCATTTCCTGTTGTTACTAGTTGAATAAAACCAACTCCCATTATTAATATTATTATAGAATAATATTAATAAATAAATTAATATTTAAACCAAAAATTAATAACTATATGCCGTGGCACTAATACCACCAATAATTCTTAAAACATTAAAGTTTGTTACTTGTACTACTAATTTTAATTCAGTAGTCATAACTGCTGTCATATTGGACGTTTTAACTGATTGTTTAATATTACTATTATAATATTTTTCTAATAAACCAATAGCAAATTCATTTACATTAACTCTTAATTGAAAACTTGGTATTCTACTTAAATTTATAGTACCAGATGGTTGTGTTTCTGTAGGATTTAATGCAAATGAATAAACATACAGTCCTTTTTCTGGAGACGAATTATAGTAATTATATGGAATTGCATAATTAAAAAAATTACTATTTTCTCCTATTAAAATAGTTCCATTTAAATATAATACACTTGCATTTATCAATGGAAATACTGTAACATAATTATCTAATGTATTACTTATATATGTGATTAGTAATTTATAGAATTCATTAATATATACATCATTATTAAATAATGATCTTCCTACAATAAAATCACTTGGATTAAAATATTTTTCAGGTCTATAAACAGTATTTATATAATTTACAATAATATTTTGATTACCTTCTAAATAAATTTTTTTAAGAACACTTAATTTTGTTGAATCATATATTTCACTAAATATATCTCGATAATTTCTTGTTTTAACCACTTGCCAATAAATATCTTTACAGCAGTGAAAAAAATCCAGAACAAAAGCATTATTATTAATAGTAAGATTATTAAATTCTAATTCTTGAACTTGAGTTATTAAATATTCATGTGCTGATTGTGCAAATTTTTTTCTTTCTACACTGTCTAAATATACATATTCTGCTAACATTGTAACTTCTAATTTTGTTCTTACAATATCATTATTATTATTTAATATATAATCAATAATTTTTCCTTCAATTTTAGAATCAAAAAATCTTTTATCAAAATTCACTTTTATACAATCTATAAATTTATGTAAATTTATTCTTACTTGAACTGTATTAAATTGTAAAGCAATTAATGGAAATGATAGCCCATAATTATTTAAAAACCAAAAAGGTATTGGTAAATATAAATAATTCTCTTCTTTTGTGACACTGAACAAATTAATTTGATTTAGATTTCCTATCATTCTATTATATACTTCTGGATTTTTATACCATAAATCACCATAATTGTTTATATAATAATCACTTAATTTGACTATTTTATTAGAACCAATATAAAATTCTATACTTTCAAATAAATAAATTGCTATTTTATTAATCCATGCTATTTTTATTGATCTATCTTGTGCAAATAAATTTTTTAATTTTGTGTAAAGGATATCATTCAATTCTTTTAAAATACTCATATTTTTATATATTGTAAAACTAAACTCTTGAAAACTTATCTCGCTTTCCTTAAAATTTTGATATATATAAATAAAGTTATCATTAACTTTTTTAAATAAAGATGCATTTGTAAATACATTTACATTTACAATATTTTGTTCACTTACTAAACCATCATTAAAATAAAAAGTCACTGCTGTATAAAATTGTTCATATTTATCATTGTTAATTTTATCTTGAATAAATAAATATAAATCGTTTATATATGTAGTTGTTATAGCATTATCTGGATTTGTTAAAAAAATATTAACTACATTAAATAAATTATTATAAAAAGTAATAAAGAAATCATAATATAAAAGATATGTTGATGTGTTAGAAGTATCTTGAGTGTTAATAATAGAACTATTTATAAATAAATTTGAATTTAATGTTTGTAAACTTATACTTGGAAGTTTTATTTTTAAAATTAATTTTGTTAATAAATCTCCTGAATTTTTTGGTATAGTTAATATTGAAGTTTTACCAAAATCAACATCATTATCAAATCCAAGCTCTATTATTTTTTTACCAAAATTTGTATATCTTCTATATATTATATTAAAAAATGTTATTTCTGGATTACCTGATAACATTAAATCTTGATTACCATATGAAACTACTTGAATTAATCCTCCAGCCATTACTATATAATTAAATCAATATTTAATATTTAAAACTTTATTTTTTTCTGTCGTTTAAAATTTTTAAAAAATATTTAAACATATTTTAATAACTCAATCAATATGCAAGGTTTTACTAATGATGATGAATTTAATAATCTATGTATGGGAATTGATTTTGGAACAACCAATTCATGTATAAGTGTTTGGTATAAAAATAAATCTATATTAGTTAGTGATTTTGATGGTTCTGATACAATTCCTACTGTTATAGAAATTAATCAAGATAAAAAAATTATTGGAAAAGAAGCTTATATTCGCAAAGATATTTTTGAAAAAACTAGTTCAGACACAA
>JACCDO011202185.1_pt1 | contig 18141 bp, 44 predicted proteins | sample 7446101 | NCBI WGS metagenome assembly JACCDO01 (sample SAMN15323440, study PRJNA562643) | freshwater metagenome | isolation source: river surface water | place: USA:Blue River Watershed | collected 2017-08-16 | reverse complement strand
TATCGCGGTTCACTTAAAGTTGTGATTGATTACCTTGATCTACTAACAGAAATCCAACCTCAACAGTATGTAGAAGAAAAGACTGGTCGTATCTATAGCATCATTGAAAAAGGTACACGTTTGTTTCAACTAGTGCCTATCTGTTTTGACCATATTGAAAGTAAGCATATTGTTAATTCCCACGATACTACAGAACGTGCGGATGGTGGTTTTGGTTCAACTGATAAACAAACAGGATTGGTGTAACACATGATTACCGTAGAAGAAAAACAAACATTAGAGTCTGAGATCTGTGACCTTGAACAACAAATCTCGATTTTGCAAGAAGAGTTACTGAATAAAAAGCGTATTTTATGGTGGGCTAAGCGACCACATATTGCAGAATTTAATAACAGTGATTGGTATTTAGAAGGTGATGATCAAGGAGGGAGCTTCCCTGTTTTCTGCCCTTATGATGTTGTATTAAACCCAGAGTGGTTATCTGTTGCTGGTAATCAAGCGCTTATTGATCAGCAACTTGCCTATATTGCTGAATGTAATAGCGATGATTATGATTCTGACCAATTACACGATTTTCTGATTTGTGGATTGTCAACAGAGATATATTGTGAGTTTTGTGATGATCCATATCCTGATTTCCAAAATGCACCTGACATCGTGAGGAATCCTAATTATGTCTAGAATTGAAGAATTACAACAACAAATTGCAGCTCTCGAATCTGAACTACACGATCTTCAAGTTATAGAGTGGTGGCAACAACGACCACATATTTTGGAGTTTAGGTGTACATTCACTAGTGACTATAATGATGATGGGGATTATAGTGATTACTTTAGACCTCGTAATATAGAACTTAATGAAGAGTGGATTGCAGAGAATAAAGAGTTATGGGTCAAATTCTGTAATCATAGTAAAAACTATCCAAGACCTATTGAACCTGATGTAGATGAATTAGCGGATGATTGGGATTTTTATATCAGAAATATTCTAGATCCTAATGACTACAACTATGACTATCCTGACTTTCAAGAATTTGACGAAAAAATCATGAGGAATCCTAATTATGCAAGCTAAAGAATTGATTGACAAAGCACTTGAAGTTGAGCAGCTTTTGTGGTGGCTCAAGTATCCTGATTTAGCATCTTTCTTTCTACGGTATTCTTGGGCTTCGTCTGACGAGGGAGAATACTGGATGGAACAAGAAGAGTCTAAGTTTTTACTGAAAACAGATTCTCAACCTCTTCCTTATGAAGATGAAGATGATATTGATTACTCTGATTACTCTGTATCTGCTTACCCTTGTAAAAGAGAAGGTGAGATTTATACTCGTGTATATAGACCGTATGACACAGACGCTGAAATTCAAGCACATATAAACATGATTCTTTCTACGTTTGATGGTGTATCTGTAACACAGAGTTTAGATGTTGTGACAGGCAATAATATTGTGATTGGAAATTTTTAACATGAAAGAACAATATAAAAGATTACAAGATGCAGCAGTACGTTTAATTGAAGTTCAACAAGCTGTATGGTTTTATTATCGACCACATTTGATTTCTCTAACCGTAGAAAGAAAAGCTGAGTTTAATGATAATGGCTATAGTGATTATTTTGAAGCATCTTATCGCACGGTTGACTCTGACTCTGATGATGATTTATGGCTTGATGAACCTTGGATTACAACCAGAAAAGAAGAATCATTAGAATTTATCTATCCTTTCTATGATTGCAGTGATGGTTATAGTTGGTTTTCTGAGGATATTCCACCCGCAGCTAGATATTTAGATTTAGATAGCTCTATTACGCTAATTAACCCTAACTACACACTTGCACAAATTGAGGCTTTAGTATGCGAGTTTTAAGCGCAACAGCTTGCACAGGCAGGTCTATGGATGAGTTCTTGGATATTTACCAAATTTTGAAGGAACCATTATCGTTGTCTGCTATAGAGTGTGCTGTGGGTATAAATCTGACTGTTGATGACATCCTGAAAATCAAACAAGCTGGTATTGACACGGTTTTGTGGCACGATGCATTTTGGTTTGTGGACGGTCGAAAGCAAGAAACATATCCTTCGTGCATTGCCGAGTATTTCGCCTTACATAAGCTTTTCTGTCAAAATGATATAAATGTACCATTATGGTCGATACACCCGTTTAAAAGTCATAAACCCACAGCTATGTGGACAGATTCGATCTATCATGATTTCTGCATGGAGAACTGGTTTGAGTTTGATTATGCTTTACCTCAAGACGATAACCCAGAATCTGACTATTACTACAATGTACGTAGTTTTGATATTGTGTTAGAGAATATGTTGCCTAACGCACCATGTTATAATAATCTAGAATCTATACTCCAATCAGACATCTATAAAAAAGGTTTCTGTATTGACTATAGCCATGTTAATATATGGACTCGCAACAACAGAGAACAGACGATTGCCCAATGTTTGTTAGCTACAACAAGGGCAAGAGAGATTCACCTATCAAGCAACAAAGGTTTTCGCGATAGTCATGATTATATACCAGAAGATGAGTGGTTTTTACCTTATCTAGATTCTCTGGAACAAGCATATCCTCATCTTTACATCACCTATGAATCACTACCTGCCAAATATAAACAATATGGAAGATTGGACAAACGGTAAAACTTGTATTGACTGCCAATACTGCGTAGAAGTAAGAAAACATCCTTGTAACAACCTTGCACATAGTAAGGGTGGTATGCGAGATCATATGGGTTTTGCTTGTTTATTGTTTCAAGAAGATGAAAGCGTAGCTATTTTTATGGATCAAGCTGATGGTTTTTGTGAATGTTTCACGGCTACAAAAGTTAGAGATGATGACGAACTTACAACATATAGGAATCCTTATGCAGTTATTTAAAGTTGGTTTTTTACATTATGGTGAACAAGGTGAAATTCATCTGCAATTTACCGTAGAAGAAAAATGTCGTGAGTGGATTGCGATTAATAATGGTTTAGCTTTAGACTATCGTGGTTTACCTATTTATCGTTTTTTAGGTGCTTTGTAATGTTTGAACCAAAAGCAGAAATTATTGCCGATTCTATTAACGGACATGGTTGTAGATTAACTACATTTGCTTTAACCTATCATCGTTACATCCATAGTGAAGTTATGACTTACAGAATGTGGTCACGTAATGCTAGTAGTAGTCGTGCAATTCCCGTAGAAAAGAATATTAAGTATGTTGAAAACTTACAACTGTATCCTCTTCATTGGGGCGCTAATCAAAAAGGAATGCAAGCCTATCAAGAGATTGATAAAGAAATACAACAAGAGGCTATACTAACGTGGGACTATGCTCGTGAAAATGCATTAGTAGCAGCTAAAAAATTAACATCTTTGGGTGTGCATAAACAAATAGTAAATCGTTTGCTTGAACCTTTCAATACAATAACTACTCTAGTAACAGCAACAGATTATAGTAACTTCTTTGCACAAAGGTGTCATCCTGCGGCACAACCTGAGATCCGTGTATTGGCTGAAGCTATGGAGTTTCAGTATAAAAACTCTGAGCCAGAGGAAGTTAATAAATATCATTGGCACTTACCGTTCATTACTTCTGATGAATGGGAGAATTACTGTACAGATGTAAAAAGTTTACTACAGGTCAGTGTTGGTCGTTGTGCCAGAGTGTCATATCTACAACATGATGGTACTCATGATCCACAAAAAGATATTGCATTACATGATTATCTAGCGACTGCACAACCACCTCATTTATCACCATTTGAACACGTGGCACAAAATATGGATGACAATAAGATGTATGCTAATCTACAAGGTTGGCAGTCTCGACGATACAAAATTGAGTATAATGTGATTGGTAAGTAAGTGTTATATACAGTACTCAGCTATTTTTTCTTCTATGTTGGGTATTGTATACTTTTTGTTGTTATTTTAGGATGGTTACTATGACTCGTAGACAGCATGATGCTTATTATACGGAAAAAGGATTAACGTTAGAGTTGCTTAGATACTTGTCGTTAGACAAATATACAACTATCCTCGAACCTTGTGTTGGTGACGGTCATATACGTGACGTGGTGCAAACACGATACCCACATTTAGTATATACAACTAATGATATTGATCCCACAAAAGAAGCAGATTACCATTATGATGCCTCTCAATTTGACTTGTATTTAGAGCAGTATTGGGATTGTTGTATTACAAACTTTCCTTATGACAAACAAGATCAAATTATACCTATCGTCTGGCAATCTGTTGAGTTATTGGCTTTCATACCACGACTAACATGGTTAGAACCAGCACGTACAAGAGCAAAATTTCTCCAAGAAAATGCTAAGCATTGCCGTTATCAGATTATTTATAATCCACGACCTAAATACGACTCGAAAGGCACTGATAATGTAACGTCGATGTTTATTGTTTATGACAAAAGCTACTATGGAAAACCTGAACAAATCTATGCAACAGATTGGCGGCTTAATCAGTTGTAGTATTAAAAGTATCAATCCATTCCTCAATAGTTTGAGTCATATTTTTCTCCTTTAGTTCTGCATACTTTTTAAGTTTATTAAAGCGTGTGGTTGACAGATTAACATTTAATCTTTTTGGTTTATTCATACTCATTTTGTACTCATCTGTGTTATACTATAATTATACATTAGATTGAGTGCTTTAATGAAAGCTAGATATAAATACAGATTCTACCCTAGCACTGAACAAAAAGAGAGCTTATCTCGGTTGTTCGGTTGTGTTCGTGTAGTCTGGAATGATGCTCTAGCTCTATGTAAAGCTTCTGGTAAGGCTTTAGGTTTTAATAAACTATCCGCAATTCTCACTCAATCAAAAAAGACTGATGAAAGACGTTGGCTTCAAGATGTATCCTGTGTACCTTTGCAGCAGTCCCTAAGATATTTAGATGTTGCCTATCGGAACTTTTTTAATTCTCTAAAAGGAAAGCGCAAAGGTAAAAAAGTTGGTTCTCCAAAATTTAAAAAGAAAACCAATAATCAATCTGCTGAGTTTACCAAAGCAGCATTTTCTCTTTCGGGTGATAATGTCTATTTAGCCAAGATAGGAGATATCAAGCCAGTATGGTCTAGAAAACTACCATCGGAACCTAGCTCTGTAACAGTGATTAAAGACTGCGCTAACCGATATTTTCTTAGCTTTGTAGTTGACATAGAACCAGAACATATTGAACCAATTAATCCATCGGTAGGGATCGATCTTGGAATCAAGACTTTTGCTGTACTCAGTACGGGTGAAAAGTTTCAAAGCCCTGATTACTCCAAACTTGACAAGAAAATTAGAAAGTTGCAACGCAAATTAGCAAGGCAAGTTAAAGGCTCCAACAGACGGAATAAAACCCGTTTAAGAATTGCCAAAAAACATAACAAAATTGCTGATACTAGAAAAAACTTTTTACATAAAGTCTCCACTGAAGTGGTACGCAAAAACCAAGCAATCACTTTAGAAGATCTCAATATTTCTGGCATGGTCAAAAATCGAAAACTTGCACGGGCAATTAGTCAGCAAGGATGGGGAGAATTTAGATCTCTTTGCGAATCCAAGTCTGAAAAGTATGGCAGAACTTTTTCAACAGTCAGCCGATGGGAGCCTACCAGTCAGGTTTGTTCGCATTGTGGTTACCAATGGGGGAAGTTAGATCTTAGTATCAGGATTATTACTTGCCTAAATTGTGGCACTACCCATGACCGCGACGAGAATGCCGCTAAAAATATAGATAAAGTCGGGATAGGGAACTGCCACGACTATAAACGAACGCGGAGAGACAATAAGACTACTTCGGCAGCTAGTCTCAGTGATGCGTTAAGAATAACGGTGCTGAAGCAACGGTGAGTGTTTCAAGGACAATCAAAAAAGAGGCATATCCATTATGATTACAGCAGAAGACATCCACAAATTTATGATAGACCAAAAACAAATTGACGCTTCGATAGAAGCACACGAAGCCAGAGTAACTAAATCTGGCATCTGGTTGGTTCTGATACACGATTTACTACTGATAGGGATCTTCTATTTCATCGTCCAACATATCTAGTGTTCGTTCATCAACATCAAGTTCAAGATCACGGATGTTGATATTAGCTATAAATGATGACAGTGTGTATAAGTCATCAACCAATGAATCTATTTTTTCCTGATCTGCTTTGATTTTATGCAATAAATCCGTGACCTTTACCAACATATCTATTGCTGTGTAAGGGTCATGCATAGAAGAAGGTGAGAAAGAATCAATAATGTCAATGTCCATGTTAAAATTAAGACCATAGAAAGAAGATTATTACTATAATATCATGAATCATTACTTTTATGACCATCAGGGTGCTATTGTAGATCAATTACTAGCAACAGATAGAAAGATACAGAAAGGAGACTTCATCATGTTTACCTCTGAAGAACCAGCAGTATATCAAATCCAAGGTGTCTTGCATGTTCAAGGTGAGCGTATGGTTAACTCTTGTAACTGGGTTGTCAACCGTATGACCAAGCTTGTAGTGAATATGTCACATATAGACACAACTGCTCCTCGACAACCATTACCACTGAAGTCTGTACAGGCGTACCAACAGAAATGATTAGTAAATTTAAAACAAGTAAAGATCTCTGGTCTATTTACAATGCAATTGACCAAACAACGCAACACTTTTTGTTTAATATATCTATCGTAGAGAAAGAGGATATAAAAGGTCTACAAATTATAGTTTTGTGGTTTCATTTTATTATTGGTAGTTAATATGCAGTATTATAAAATTCAATATCACAAGAAAGATGAACATCCTAGTAATTGGTATGATTATGAATCTTTGTTTACTAGATACGAAACTAAATCAGAAGCATATGAAACTCTTTTACTATGTATGCAACAGAAACTTGTAGGATTTTTGCACCCAGAAGTTGACCAGTTTCGTATTATGTTTGTTAATGAAGAAGAGGTTTATACAACATGGAGTTTCAATGCTCAGAGTGGTAGGTAATTAAGCAATATTGGTTAACACATCCTGCTGTTTCTTACTATTTTAGTATGCCTTCGATTAATCAACCAACTGATGAACAAATAGCTGCCATAGAAGAAAGGCATAAACAATATCAAACAGACCAAGTACGTTTCTATACAGAAGGTTTGGATTTTGTATGGCAACAAATATCTTCTTTCTATGATCCTAGTTTTTACTGGCAGAATACTGTTGTGGCGAAGTTTGTAGTCACAGACAAAATTCGTGATATGTGGTCTGCTGAATGTTTATTACTCAGAGATTTTGACAATAATGATCTAGTTTACGAAGCTGAGTACAAAAGAAGACAATGGATTACCACTGTACAACAACACCCAGACTTTTTTAATATAATGCTATTAACTGATCCTACTTTCGGAAAACGCATGTACATTCTTGATAGATTGCTCAAAGAAGATGGTAGTCAAATAGTATGGAGTTAGTTCACCCAGAGCTGCTAAAATCACACGGTGAGCATATACGATTGCCTTATGCATATAAACGGTATCCATCAGGTAGGCTAGGTGCTTATTTCATTGAACTTATTTGTTACAATGAATCACGACCTACCTCACGACCTTATTTTCTATGGGGGTTTGTGTTGTTTACCAAGGACGACGAATCTGTGATCGAAAGAGAGCGTGTTAAATTCTGGTCACCTCATAATTGGTTTTTAGCTGTTAAAGGTGTGTCTGATGCTTATCGTTATGATCCTGTCTATTTGTACCGACGTAGTTTTCAGATAGCTAAATACTGGTATAAAGTGTATGCAAAACGAGGTTATATAATCAACCCACAAGACTTGCATGAGCTTGAACCACCAGCTATTCGCAAGCCTACATATTTGTACTTAGGGTATGAAGTTGTAACTGGTTATCCTATAACTGTAATTGAAGCACATAACACCAGAGAAGCCCTAAGCTTGTTGAAACAACAGTACAAAACAAAAGGTACTAAAGTAGCTACACGTTTGTTGGATAATTGTTTAGATTATTATCTTGAACATCCTAAATATAAAAAAATGATGAGGCAGATATTAGGATGATAGATGAGATTATTTTAATGTGTAATTACTCTATTCTATGGGTTACACCTACACATAAGTTTATATATTATGGTGAAGATAGTTTAGAAGGGTTAGTAGCTATAGTTGAGCGTTGGTATCAAAAATGCCCACGAGATCGCAGACACCCTAAAATCATATGCAACAAAACAGGGGAAATAGTGTATGAATAGGTATAGAGTTAAATTCCACACAGAGGGATATTACACAATACAAAAACGTTTCTTGTTTATTTTTTGGCATGAAATGCGTTATTTATATAGAGATTCTTTTTATATAAAAAGATGGTCTCAACCTCCTATAGAAGTATTAAAAGAGTTTGAAAAATATGGCTAATAGTGTGTATTTGGTTTGGATTTGGGATGGTTATAATGATTCTTGTCCTCATTTACAGATTGTCTTCACCTTAGAAAAAGATGCTGTAGAATATGCTGATAACAGTTGGTTACCGCATAAGGGTGTTGTATATGTAACAAAAGAAGAGATTGGTATTTGTTGTAGATCTATATATAACAAACATGGTTACGTATACAGACGTGAGCATTACGATCCTCAAGAAGCTTTGTGGGATGAAATGCGATGGTCTTTATTTGAAGAAGGTATAGATAAAGATTTCATGATTAAACATTGTATTAATAATTATTCACCGATGTGTGTTGACATTGATTGGGATCATCTATACAAAAGGTACGTACAGAAGTATGAATAATATCTATTTATTAATGACTACTCTGATATTATCTTACTTGCCATATACAGAAATCAAGATGAAGCTATAGAGTAAATACTACAAATTATTTCGCAAGAACCGTAATGACACTAACAGACCAAGACCATAGAATAAAAAATGAACGTATAGAGATTATAACTGGTATTTTTAAAGAGTCTTGTCGTTTTGATAGTGTCTATATTGAAGCTGTTCCAAATGATTTTGGTGTTGCCTTTCAGTTTAGATACTTAGGATTACTACTCGTATATTGTCTTACAAATGAAGAACTCTACATAGGTAAGAAAACGGCTAAATACTCTGACTATTATGTTATAGGTAACTCTATACGCGATAAACTTGGAATCCCACCTGATTTAACACTAGGTACACTATGATTTACGATTACAAATATAGACCACAACCTGAATTTCCTAACAAACCTATGAATATCAAAACACAATCTATTCCAAACATTCTCGACGAAATCTTTGCACCATTTATAGCTGATACAGCGGAATATAGAACATATACAGGAAAAAAATCAGAGGATGGTACTGTATACACTTTTGCTTTTGAAATTCCACGTTTGGTTCGTGACACTATTGCTGTAGAGATTGAAGAAGATCTAACAAACACATCTCCTGCTAAACGCATTGGTATGACTAGTTATAAAATTACAATCAAAGCTGCACAACAGTTGCTTGTTAACTACTTAGATGAAACTCAAGAATCTGCTAAGAAAAAGTATGAACAAGAGTTTGTTTTACATGGTCAATCAGTGGCTCTAGATGGCGAGCTAGGCTTGTCTTATACCGAAGGTGTACTTGTAGTCGAAATTCCATTAAACAAGCCCATACAGCCGAAAAAAGCCACACTGAGTGCTAAACTAGCTGACATTGAAAGTACATAAAATACACAATATATATTAAGCAAGGAGTTGGCTAATAACTGACTCCTTTTTTCTTTTCTATGGGCATTCGAGAACAACGTGTAAGAGCTGATATTATACTTGCAAAACTAGAAACCATCGACCCTCACGCTATGTTAGCAGGTGGTGCGCCTAGAGATTGGTCATTTGGTCGTGAAGCTGATGACCTTGATTTTTATATTCATCTTCGTAATCTATCTATCACTGACTTTCACAAACAATTATACGACTTTGGTTTATTGCGTGAGCCTTTATACCCTTCTGACCAGACTATCTATGAAAACTATAGAGAAACATCTGCTGTAAGATGGGTTGTATCTGTCAGATATGAAGGTTGTAAATTACAAATTGTAGTTATGCATAAACCTGTCTTAGAGTCTGTGTTACAACATTTTTCGTTATCTATCTGTAATGTATGGTATAAAAATCAGACAATGCGTATAACCGATGCTTTTTCTCGAACCGTAGAAGAGAAGACAATGAGACAAGTACAAGAAGCTTTTGGTTCTGGTTATGTATCAAAAATACTGGCGAAATTCCCTGACTATGCATTTATACCTTTAACTTATGATTATGAAAAACCAATACCTTTCTAATATACCCACGATGTTACATTGTTTAAACAATGGTGATTATGATTATGTTATTCAAGATTTTGCTGGTTTGTCAAAAGAAGAGGTTTACGATCTCTTATTAGATTTAATAAGTAACTACAAACCAGCTAGACAAGGAACTGATTTCGAGTATAATTATTTGCAAGAGTTTTTACGTAGATTATTACAAAATGAACTTTAACATTCCTCATTTTCGAGCATTGGTACGTGAGTCATACTACACCAAAAACCCTGCTGACTCTAGTAATTGGTATGAGGTAATTTGTTTTGGTATACAATCATTAGAAGGTTGTATGCTCAGTTTTCATACAATGACTAGCACAGGGATGCTTCGTAGTCGTGTACCGTTATCAGAAGTATATATCAAAGAGCCTATCAACGATGTACCTTATCACTACAAACAACTATGGGACGCATTTTCGACTATAAATACTTACGTTGTTGTATATGATTTTCTAGCTGGTAAAAGAGCGCAATGTGTGTTGAAGGATAGATCATTAGTCTGGTGTTCGTATTTGATGACCGTTGACTGGTTCGACAACCCTTACTCAAATACACCAGAAGATTATAAGTGCGCTCATATATTGGTAGCTGATGATGGCTATCTACTGGCTCAACCCAACAACAGATTGCGTTTTTATGACAGTAACTGGATTACTAAACCATTTCCCACAGATCTACAACGTTATAAGGTAGATACAGAGCTATTGTCTGTGGAGTCTGTTTCCCAGAGGTGGGTATCAGAGGATAGTGACTGTTATTTTTATGACCTACACGCGGATATAGACAAGACTATAGAAAAGAGGTAGTATAGTGTTACCCTATTCTATTCTCTAACAGTTATTTATTACAGGATTTGAACGTTGCTTAACCAATCACAAAGGAGCAGCTTTTACACTACTCCTTTGTTGTATCCACATTAGTAAGGTATCTATATGTTCGAGTATATATTGATCGCACAATTACAAAACAACCCGTGTCAAGGTTTGTATGTTCCACCCAACACAATGGCGCGTGTATGTCAGAAAACAATAGTACGCAACACCAAGAACCAACTTGTATATAAAATGATTACAACTGCAAATCCTCAAGAGTATATTATAGTTAACCGATGTACTTGGTATGCTTCAACGTTAGGAGGTTACTACGAATATGTACCAGAAAGTAAGTGGTGCGTGTAGTATGTTTACTAAACTTTTTCTTTATATGGTCTCTATATTTGCTATTTTAGGTATACTAGGTTTTATTTGGTACATGCTTAGCTTAGGATGGCAAGGTGTAATTATGGGTTTGATTTCTGTTATCACCGTTGGTTTTATTTTTGAGAACTTATGACACATTTATTTTTACTTTCTTTTCTATGGTTTGCTACGCCTTCGTATGCTGATCCTGTTTTCAAAGCTCCTTTATGTGTTGTACAGAAAGGTATAACAGATAAGGGTGTATATATTTTATTTTATGACAACGGTACAAGACGTATTGTGTCAAAAGAAGAATTTGATGCTACACAAGTCGGTGATTGCAAAGTATGAAACTATATACTCGTGAAGAATTTCTGCGATTGCCAGCAGGTGTTGTGTTTGCTACTTACCAACCTTGTATTTTTGGTGATTGGCAAATCAAAGGTAATACTTGGGCTGCTGACTTTATAACACAACCATTGGCAGCTATAGATACCAGTATTTTTGATACACATTCCGATGCTTGTTTTTCTTTTGAAGCAACAGGCGAGGCTAATATAGACTACTATAACCTATGTAGAGATGGTTTGTTTGAGCATAAACAACTCTATGCTGTACTGGACGCACATGAGGTACGTGGGTTGATGAACAAACATTGGTAGATGGTTATGGCAGAAATAACTTGGTTGGTTGCTCCTAATGGATGTTGGTTGTGTAACTCACACGCAAAAGATAAAGATGGTTATGCTTGTTGTAGACGAAATGGTAAATACCAAAGAATACACAGACTCATGTACAAAGGTGAAATACCATTTAACTATGTTGTACGCCATACTTGTGACACACCTGCTTGTATTAACCCTGACCATCTTGTGTTAGGTACACATGCAGATAATGTAGCTGATCGTGTATCAAGACAAAGATCTGCAACTGGTTCAAAGAATGGTCGCTCAAAACTTACAGAAGAGGATGTAATTGCTATATACACCAATACAACAGATACACAGACGGTGCTAGCTCGTCAGTATGGTGTGGATCGTAAAGTGATACGTGATATAAAACAGAGAAAGAAATGGGTGAGTGTAATTGATACCTACTTGTCAACGTTGTGATTGTTTGATGTGCTGACGCACGTTGTTATTGTGGGATGAGGTGTCCTATCGGACGGATGTTTATCTTTCCAATAATAGTAATAATAAATAGTAAAAGTGTGATTTTGGCTCTAGCTATAGATTTTAAGATCACACTTTTTTGTGATGTGTTATTATGTGTGATGGTTTATAGTAGTTTTAAGCTTTCTAAAAACATTTTGTGTGACAACATGTGTGATCTATTTTGTGTGAAAAGTGTGTTATACTATAGATATGAACAAAAAGTATTTGACATTTAAACATGAACAAGTTACAATCTTTCTTAACTAAAAGACCACCAGAGCTTATGAAAGCAGCAGATATATTAGTGCAATCACATTCAGTATCAACAGAGACAGCACTAGATATTATTCGCAAGGACTTCATGCCTTGTATAGATGCTGTTTACACAATGCTCGATAATCTTAAAACTGAATTATCTAATAATGGTAAAATCAGTGAAAATAAACTTGCAACCTACTTTCTTGCAAATCCTGCTGTATTAGACGGTTTTGAAGTTATAAGAGATGAAGAACTAAAAACCTATCGTATAACCTATTTAGATAGTGATGATAAACTTTCTATTACAGATGGTTATAACAAAATAATGAAGCAACTTGTAAAAGTATTTGGTTTCAAAGATCTATCATTTCAAACTATATCTAATGCTTTAATTCGAGCATATTGTTGGTATCAGGATGAATCACAACCAGATCAAGTACTACAATTAACAAGTGAATCTTGCATCATAGATATAGTACGTTGTCTTGATAAACAGTTTACAATTCCTGAAATTAAGAAAAAATTACCTGATCTTTCATTATCTACAAAACAGATAGAGAATATTTTATTATTAAATGGTTTTAATTTTAAACAGTATGGGTCTTCACGTAAGAAATATTTTTATAGAGAGTTTCATTAATGAAAACTAAATCTCTCTCCATCCTCATCCAAGCAGATGATGACCAAGTATACCAAGTTGCCTTAGAAAGACAACATGAATCTTATGTGTTGGATCTGTTGATAGAGTTACATAACGGCAAGGTTAAACTATTTGAAAAACCTATAGAAAGTGTGGATATTGTATGACTCAGAGAGACTACGCATTCTTGATCCTAGGTAGATGTGGTACAAGTGATAAACTAATAGACCAGTACATCAGAGAGTTAGGATTACCTTACAATGAAACTAAGAATACAGTTGTAGATTGTTTGCATGAGCTACCACAAGCGGTTTTAACACAGTTTCTCAATTCTAATTATGGAGTGTTTGATGTACCAAGAACATGAATCAATCTTCCACTCTCAAGGTGTTAACTATGATCTCAACAAAGTATTTCCTATAGCAGATAATCTAGAACCAGTAGAGTTTGATATAATAACTTTGAAAAGGTTATTGACAATGAACTCAATCATAAATACACAAACCTTGTATGAAATAGACTGGATTCGTGTTGCAAAATCTGATCTCCAGTACCCTATCATATTGTCACAATGTTCTGAAGGTTTAATTATTGTAGATGGTATGCACAGATATATAAAGGCTGTGAGTAGTGGTAAAAATATGACTGTCAAAACTATTTATATTACACCAGAAGAACTAGAGACAACAAGAATATGATTACAGTATCGTCAGATGAAGAGAATTGGGCTGTTGGTTATATAAAAGAAATATTAGCCAGATATCATAACTGTAAAGTTGAGGTTGGTTTACTATCTTCTGAGCGAATTTATATACCACAATTAAAAGCTTTATGTGTAGAAAATTATTGGTATATAGATCCGTTATCTGATGGTTATATAAGTTTCAGACTGTTTAATGATTGGTTGCGTCGTGATTCTTGCACTAGAAAAATCTGTGGTTTAACAGCACAAGAAGCCGTAGAAGATAAAATACATCGACGTTCAGAAGCTATATATAAACGTAACTTAGCATATACTAATATGCAAGATTTACCACCTACTGTCGGAGATATGCCAGAGATTCATACTTATAGAATACAATGGTTATCACGACCACTGCATAGGATCTATGACGAAAAGCAAGAATACATACCTATTTGGCATTTAATATGAACATAGAAGAGAAAATTTTAAAACTAATTGGGACATCATTAAATGGTAGAGATTTGAGTCTTAAAACACAATCTTATCAAAATTTAATATGGGTTAAAATTATATATGATCAAAAATGGTCAGTAGCAGACTTTTATAATCCTGAAGATGAATTATCACCTTTTATAGATTATCTAATGACAAAACTTATTAATGAGGTTGACTATGCGCGTTGAACTAAAATGGCTTCACGGTGCTAGAAAACGACCTGTACCTGCACATTACGCTTGTACAATATCGTTTGAGAACCCACCTATGCAATTATATAGTGCTGTGCTACATTTCCCAGAACAAGTACGCACATGGGCAGAGCTAGAATTGGTGGTGGTTAAGGACTTGATTATCCCCGATGGTGTGTTTTATATCACAGAAGGTGGTCGTGTAGTAGCTGAAGCTTATAAAATAGGAGGTCAATCATGTACATAACAGCTATAACGTGCTGCGTCAATTATTCAGATTTTTTATCGTGGTTTTTGTTATTCAATAAATCACAGTTCAACCGTTTGATTGTAGCTACAACATCTGCTGACATCCGAACACAAGAAGTATGTGCGTACTACCATGTAGAATGTTTGGTTACAGATGTTTTTTATGACGAAAACCAAGTTTTTGGTAAAGCTGAAGGTATCAATGCTATACTACAAAAGCTACAAGATGAAAACTATGCAGGATGGATTTGTCATTTAGATTCTGACATAGTGCTGCCACCACGCACTATGGATTTTGTTCGTAGTAAAATCTTGCATACGCCTAATGCTCTTGATTGTATATACGGTATAGATAGATTCAAGGTTGTTGGTATCGCAGAATGGGTTGATTATTTGTCGTCTGTAAAGCCCTTATATGAACAAGAAGTATGGTTAAGAACAGATAGATTTCCGTTATTCCCTCGTGTTTTTACACAAGGACACTGGCTGCCTATTGGATACTATCAACTATGGCATAGTTCTGTTTGTATGCATTATCCAACAGTTCATGAAAATGCAGCAAGAGCAGATATGTTGTTTGCTTTACAGTGGACACCAGCACAAAGACATTTGGTTGGTACAGCAGTAGCTTATCATTTAGAGTCCGAACTTACTGATATGGGTGTAAATTGGCATGGTCGAACCACAGCAGAGTTTAAACTACCCACAAAAGAATATACCGAAAAAAAGAATTTGTTAGATTGGTTGTATAAAAAATTATGGTAGCATTTACTTTGCTCTGATTATTTTCTTTCTATGATACTTATGAATTATAAAGATATTACTGACTACTTATACAATGCTGTAACTGATGCTCATGCCGAAGATAACTGTGAACTAGAGATGGACTTCTGTTGCTCTTTATTAGGTCTATTGTATGAATCTAACCATACAGACTTGATAATCCAACTATTCAAAGACCTTATCTCAGAAAATTGGTCTATAAATAAGCAAAATGATACACCTGACTCTATACTGAATTACTGGTGTGCAAGAACAGATGAGGGTTTAATGTTTTCTATAGCAAGAGAGGTTTATGGTTACAATGAAACACCATAGAAAAAGATGGGTACGACGACAACGACATAAGCATCCATCATTGATCGCTATGTATAGGATCGCAGGATTTTTAGATAAACAACAACCATTTATATTTGTGCTACAATAGTAAGGTAGAATTTGTAGATTAAATGTCGATATACTACCAAGACGATTTTGACAAACATATGTACATAGTATATACTGTATATATTGAGTTGAATATGTAAATGCATATAGAAGATTTAGAAGTTGGTAGAGCTGGAGAATATTTAGTTTGTGCAGATCTTATCCTAAAGGGGTATAAAGCGTTTTTAACAGATCAGGGTATTCCTTATGATGTTGTTCTTGAGGCTAATAGCAAACTATATAAAATACAAGTAAAAACAACAAGACAACCAGTAATAGTACCACAAAGAATAGATTCAACTATTAGAAGATACAGTTTTCAAATAAGAAAGTGTGGTAAAGGTGGTAGACGAAGTTATCAAGAAGGTGAGATAGATATTTTTGCACTGGTTGCCCTTGATACAAGGACTATTGGATATTTGTGGGATAAAGATACAATGCAAACAATGTTCTTTTCACCTGAAGATCAAGATACAATTTACACACTTAAAGGTACACCTACTAAGAGTAGTAAAAAATTATCAGAGTGTATTATTGAGTTGTAATAAAATAATGCTACAATAGGATGATTGATTTATAATAACTTATGACCATATCGCCCTATTATCAAGATGAGTTTGTAACTCTTTACAACAATGATTGTTTTGACATATTTCCAATCCTAGATATAGGTAGTGTTGATATGTTCTTCAACGATTTACCTTATAATCTCGTGAGATGTTCATGGGATTCTCACATAATAGACTTGAATTTGTTTTGGGAACAATTGCATAAACTTGGACATAAGAACACAGCTTTTGTTTTTACAGGCGCACAACCTTTTACCTCAAAACTTATAGCATCTAATTACAAAGAGTTCAAACAAGAACTTATATGGCGTAAAACAATGGGTACAGGTCATATGAATTGCAAACGTATGGCTTTAAAGAACCATGAAAACATCCTCATCTTCTATGGTAAGCAACCTGTGTATAACCCACAGATGACTATAGGACATAAACCATATACAGCAACAAATAAACCAGATCTTACACGAGTTTATGGTAAGTCAAAAGTAAATACAACAGTGAATACTACAGGTGACCGTTACCCTTTGTCAGTATTAGATTTCAAGTACGACACCAAACGGTATCATCCTACACAAAAACCAGTTGCGTTATGTGAGTATATGATACGCACATATACCAATGAAGGGCAGTTGGTGGTTGATCCTTTCGCTGGCTCAGGTTCATCATTGGTTGCTGCTAAACGTTTGAAGCGACTAGCTATTGGTATAGAGTTGGACACAAATTATTGTGATATTATTGTGGAGAGGTTGAAGAATGTTTCAGAGATGTGAGCTTTGTGGGATTGTAATGATTGATGGTAGCTATCGATTTTCGTATCGACCAGATCAACCAGTACACAAAGATGCTGTCTACACAAGAGTATGTAAATCAGCTATTGATGCACAACGAAAGCGCACCGAAGAAGGTGAAGATGATCTAGAACCTATTGCTTTGCACAAGTGCATTAACACAGATGGTGCTTACAATCCGAAATATAGATGGATAGCTAATCCACAGGAGAAAGTATAATGACTGATATAACCAAATGCTCCACATTAAACTGTCCACTAGAATTTACTTGTTGGCGTAAACAAGCTCCGTCTTCCCAATATCAACAGTCGTGGGGTAACTTCCCCTTCACCAAAGGTAAATGTGATTTCTTTATCCCTATAGATAAAAAATATAGGAAATACGACCAAAC
>JACCDO011084676.1_pt1 | contig 18141 bp, 16 predicted proteins | sample 7446101 | NCBI WGS metagenome assembly JACCDO01 (sample SAMN15323440, study PRJNA562643) | freshwater metagenome | isolation source: river surface water | place: USA:Blue River Watershed | collected 2017-08-16 | reverse complement strand
TTAAGCGATATGTTTGCAACAAATTTTCGATACGTAAGGGACTTGATTTTGCATTTCTTAATTGATGTATAATCCCTTGCGCTTTCTGGGAAGCTAAATCATGGCAATTTGAAACTGGCTGATTTAAGAGAAATTCAACTGCGCTTTCCTCATCTAATCGATACCATCTTTCGAAATGGTTCCATAAGTGATGTAATTCGGTACTTATAAACGAGGGCGCAAACATAATTTCTCCAGCAAAATGGTCGGAACGGCGGGATTCGAACCCACGACCCCTATCCCCCCAGAATAGTGCGCTACCAGGCTGCGCTACGTTCCGAATGTGAAAATAACTGTAAAGTTATCGTTTAAGATTTAACCGCGACGTATCCGTTCTATTTCTTTTTCCACTATTGTTTCAACAATTTTTTTTAAATTCTGGTCTATCCAATTTTTAATCAATGGAGTCGCTAGTTGATTTAAAAGATCATCAACAGAAAGATTCGCAGGAGCCGGAGTAGATGCTTTAATTTCACTTTGCAAGCGATTAAATGGATTTTCAAATGATTCCTGTTTCACTTCTATTTCTTTTTCTGTAAGAAGCACTGGAGAAACTTTTGAGGAGCTCATCTGAACATCAATAGTTTGGATAGGAATCACTTCTTCTGTCAACTGAATAACTCGGGCGTTAGGAAGATCTTCTTTGTCTTCTGTTGTTTCTTTTGGAAGACTCTGTCCTTCTGCAACGTAACTGCGTATAGATGCTAAAATCTCATCCATGCTCATATCTTGTTTAGCTGTTGAAGACATATCCTAAACCGGCTCCTTTTTTGATACTTTAGCAAAGATATCATTATTTGGAAAAGAGAGATTGCTTAGACGATTATTAACTTTAATTAATCGCCTTGTGCTGGTATCTCTTCTTCATCTTCTTCCACTTTGCTAACGGAGACAACTTTTTCATCATTATCAATTCTGAAAATGATCACGCCCTGAGTACGGCGGCCTGTAATACGCACATCAACTATTGGGCAGCGTATCAATTGACCGCTTGTTGTTACCAGCATAATCTGATCTTTTTCTTTGACAGGAAATGCTGCTATCACACCACCATTGCGAACGCTTGTAACAATGCTATCAAAACCAACGCCGCCACGTTTCGTTGTGCGATACTCGTAAGCAGAGCTACGTTTTCCGAAACCATTTTCTGTAACAGTTAAAATGAATTCTTCTTGAGCCTGAAGCTCTTCAAAGCGTTCATTTGTTAATGTAATCGCTGCAACTTCCTCTTCTCCTTCAATAACTTCAGGCTCGTCTGTTATTCCTTGGCGAGCGGCTTTAGCCATTTTTAAGTAAGCGTTGCGCTCTTCGATGCTTACTTTTCCGGGGTTCAGAATAGTCATACTAATTACATAGTCTTTTGGTTGTAATTTTATACCGCGAACACCATTCGAATCGCGCCCAGCAAACACACGCACGTTATCAACTACATTAAAGCGGTTACACAAACCACTCTTTGTAAATAGCATAACGTCGTCTTTTTCGGTACATAGCTTAACAGCGATTAGCTCTTCGCCCGCATCATCTAACTTCATAGCGCGTTTACCATTGCTTGGAATGTTTGAAAAATCCTCAAGCTTGTTACGACGCACGTTACCCGTATTCGTTGCAAACATTAAGAATACTTCTTGTGCGGTTCTTTCCGTTGTTTCAGGAAGCACCAAGACCGTAGAAATCGTCTCATTAGCCGCTAGAGGCAATAGGTTAATCATTGCCCTTCCACGCGATTGAGGTGTAGCCAAAGGAAGATCATATGCTTTCATTTGATAGACTTTTCCTAGGGTGGAGAAGAACAATACATGACTATGAGTGTTAGCAATAATGATGTCGCATACAACGTCTTCGTCTTTAGTAGTCATTGCCGAACGGCCCTTGCCACCACGCTTTTGTGCACGATAAGTCGATAATGGCACACGCTTAATGTAACCACCTAGACTTACAGTAATAACCATATCTTCGCGTTGAATTAAATCATCCAACTCAAGCTTTGTTACCGCTTCTTCTATAGCGGTACGTCGTGGGCTTGGGAAAATTTCCTTAATGCCATTTAATTCTTCTTTTAAAATATCCAGCACACGTTGACGCGAACCCAAGATATCAAGATATTCTTGAATGTCTTTTGCGATATCATCCAAATCTTTTAAGATTTTTTCACGCTCTAGGCCTGTTAAACGGTGTAAGCGTAAGTCTAAAATTGCATTCGCTTGCAATTCGGATAAGCGGTATTGACCATCACCGCTAAGAGCGCTTGTGTCTGTTTCAACAAGTTTAACGTAGGATTCAACCGATGCGCTATTCCAAGTGCGCGCAAGTAATTGCTCTTTTGCCTCATTGCGATCTTTTGAAGCGCGGATCAATTCAATAACCGGATCAAGATTAGCAACCGCGACAGAGAAGCCTAATAATAAATGGCTTTTTTCACGCGCTTTGCCCAACAAATACTTAGTACGGCGAATAATGACATCTTCACGAAAATCAATAAAATGCTGCAGCATTTCAATTAAGGAAAGTTGCAATGGTCTACCGTGCACCAACGCCAACATGTTATAACCAAAGCTTATTTGTAATTGGCTATGACGGTAGAGTTTATTCAAAATTACTTCAGTATTCACATCTTTTTTAAGCTCAATAACAACTCGAACGCCTTCACGGTTTGATTCATCACGAAGATCTGAAATTCCTTCAATTGTTTTATCGCGCACAAGCTCCGCAATTTTTTCAATCATACGAGCCTTGTTTACTTGGTAGGGAATTTCATGAATGATGATCGCTTCACGATTTCCTGAGATGCTTTCCACCGATGTCTTGGCGCGGATGGTAATAGAACCACGGCCTGTTGTGAACGCATCAATAATTCCTTTACGACCTAGAATGCTTGCGCCAGTTGGAAAATCTGGACCCGGTATGTATTGCATTACTTCTTCTAGAGTTAAACTAGAATTATCAATTAACGCGCAGGTAGCATCGATAACTTCACCTAAGTTATGCGTTGGGATATTTGTGGCCATACCTACCGCAATTCCGCTGGTACCGTTTACTAGAAGGTTTGGAAATTTAGCTGGCAAGACAATAGGTTCAAGAGCCGTGTCATCATAGTTCGCACGAAAATCAATGGTGTCTTGATCGATATCATCAAGTAAGGAATGCGCGACTTTGCTTAAACGAGCTTCTGTATAACGTTCAGCCGCAGGCGGATCACCGTCCATCGAGCCGAAGTTTCCTTGCCCATCTACCAATGGTGCACGCAAACTAAACGGTTGCGCCATTCGAACCATCGCATCGTAAATCGCAAGGTTACCATGAGGGTGGTACTTTGCCATCACGTTACCAACAACGTTAGCTGACTTCTTATGAGGCTTGTTATATTCCAAGCCAATTTCTTTCATCGTATACAAAATACGACGATGTACTGGTTTTAAACCATCACGCACATCAGGAAGAGCACGAGAAACGATTACACTCATCGCATAATCGAGGTATGACCTTTTCATTTCCTCTTCTAAAGAAACCGGTTTAATATCTGTGGTCGTTTGCGCGCTCATAATTTAACAATTCAAAAAAATTAGATAAACCTTAGCATTCTTTCACAAAATTCGCATCAAAATAGTTTAATGATGTTTTTACTGGCCGAAATACTTAACTCTTTAAATAGTGCAGTCTTAAGATTTCTCGGCGCTGGTTGGCTATACTATCGAGAATTAAACCGCAGGCGAAACTTAAGAAGCCCATGACGAGCAAACCAATGCAAAGCACAGCACTTGGGATCTTATAAACATAACCGGTGGCGAGGAATTCTTGTGTTACTTTGATGCCCAAGTAAAGACCAGAAGTTATAAGAATTGATGATATTATTGAAAATAATAGAAAAGGGCGAAAATCCTTAAATAAGTTAAACATGCGCAACCCTATTTTAAATCCATCCTTAAAAGTAGATAATTTGCTTTGGGTGCCTGCAATGCGATCAAAAAAGTCTGTTTCTATTTCTTTAACTGGAAGTTTGAGATTCAAAGCATACACGGAAAGCTCAGTTTCAATATCGAATCCGCTTGAAATAGCAGGAAAGCTTTTGACTAAACGACGAGAAAACACCCGATAACCGGAAAAGATATCCTTGAAGTTACTTTGAAATAAGATTTTTAAAGCAAAGTTAAACAGCTGATTGCCAAACTTGTGGCCAGTACGATGAGCGGTTTCTGTTTTTTCAACACGCGCTCCAATAACCATATCGAGCTCTTCATGAACATGTGTATCTACCAGTTCACGTGCACGAGAAAAATCATAAGTCCCATCGCCATCAACCATAAGATAGATATCGGCGTCAATATCAGAAAACATACGACGCACAACATAACCCTTACCTTGACGAGGCTCAAATTTAACGATTGCCCCTGCTCGCTTAGCTTCAGCTGTTGTATTATCGTTCGAATTATTGTCGTAAACATAAATTTCTGCATCGGGCAGCTGAGACTTAAAATCTTTCACCACCTTATAAATAGCTTTTCCTTCATTATAACAAGGAATAAGTACTGCAATTTTACTCATATTTTACGCTCATAATCACTTAAAGGTTTTTATACAGGATTTAACGTTATAAGATAAGAGTGTTGATATTGTCATAACTCTTAATAAACACGCAACCCTAGCGAGAAAAATGAAGAAATATAGTGTATTTATTTGGACTTTTATTATTTGTACGCAGCTTTTTGCAAGCAACCTGGAAGTAAAAACTATCTTTGGCTCATTAACGCTTGAAAATGAATTGCTTAAAATATACAACCTACAGCATATACAACGCCTAAAGAGTTTGGATCAAACTGGATCTCCAGCTTATTGGAATGGCACGCCCAAAATTAGTAGACTGGATAATGGGTTGGCAATGCTTTGGCTTGTGCAAAAATTTGGCGGAGATCTTCAAGAACAAATATCTGCTTTGACTTGTGATATTTCACAAACTGTTTTCTCACAAACCGCTGACGTTGTTTTTGGGAAAGCAAATTATCAAGAAAGCATTCGAGAATGGTTTTTACATCAAACAACAATTCATGAAATTATTAGTGGCCATGATTGGGCTGAGAAAGATATTATTTCTACAAATCCTAAATTTAAACGCCTTTTGCCACAATCACCAGATGATATGTGTGCACGCAATATTGCGTATATATTAAATACTTCGTTGATTTTTAAAATGATCACCGAAAACGATGTGCAATTTATCATCAGCAAGCTGCGCTTTGAAGAAGACAAATGGTGCTTTATCAACAAAAAAGCTGCTAAAAAGTTCGCAAGTCTTTCCCTGGCTTTAACAAAGGGGTTGTTGGGTTCATCTGATATGCTTGTCATTTATCATATAACCAGCAGAACTTTAAAACGCGCAATACAACTACAACGTATTACAGAAAACGAAGTGCATTTTGGAACAGACAAACAAATCTTGGATAAACTAAACGCGTGCGATGATAGAGAAATTACGCGCTTAATCGCAAAAGCAAAAATCCCTAAAACAGCCTATCGTGTTTTAAAGGATGGTGAAGGTACTCCTGATTTTGTCCCAAAGCCAACGTTTAGTGGTATTGATCCCTGGATATATAATAAATTTTCTAAGAAATTTAAGAGACTTTCAGAGACAGATGGGAAATTTAAAAAACAATTTTTTAAGGTCAAAGAATTCTGTGCAAAGGGATATAAAATCCAGCTGAATATAGATTGACTTTTTTGTCAGCTTCGTTAGCCTTAGAGAAACTTTCTTATACCTTACCAATATGCGAGCATTCTTTGATTTTCTAAAGCACCACCAAATTGAATTTATTGATTTTAGATTTACCGATATACGTGGCACTTGGCACCATATGACCTATCCTACAAGCGCTGCAGATGAAGATCTGTGCATGAACGGTATACTTTTTGATGGATCATCCATTGCTGGATGGTGCGCAATTAATGAATCTGACATGTTATTAAAGCCAGATTTTGGCGCTGATTTAAGCGATGTGCGTTTGGACCCATTTTCGTCTTACCCAACCGCGATTGTTGTTTGTGATGTATATCACCCTCAATCAGGAAAGCCTTATGAAAAGGATCCAAGCCAAGTGGCGAAAAATTGCATGAAATACTTGCAAAGCACTGGCCTTGCGGATGAAGCATTTTTTGGCCCAGAAGCAGAGTTTTTCATTTTTGATGGCGTAAGATTTCAAGCATGCGCAGAGAAAACATTTTACGAACTTCAATCTGATGAATTCCCTAGCCAAAATGGAGCATCATTTGAAAAAGATTTGATACAAAATCATGGCTATCGCCCTGGACCTAAAGGTGGCTATTTTCCTGTTCAGCCAGTAGATTCTGTGCAAGATATGCGCTCTGAGATGTTGCTTAAATTAGCTGAAATGGGTTTAAAGGCTGAAAAGCACCATCACGAAGTTGCACCAGCTCAACACGAATTAGGAATTGTCTTTAACACCCTTGTAAGGATTGCTGACGAATTGCAAATTTACAAATACGTGGTACGAAACGTTGCGCATTTATACGGAAAAACAGCTACGTTTATGCCGAAACCTGTGTTTGGTGATAATGGTTCGGGTATGCATGTGCATCAAAGCCTGTGGAAAGGCTCTCAACCTTTGTTTAGCGGAGACAAATACGCAGGGCTTTCTGAGACAGCATTGTTTTATATTGGTGGTATCTTAAAACATGCAAAAAGTTTAAATGCATTTACCAACCCAACAACAAATAGTTACAAGCGCCTTGTTCCAGGGTATGAAGCACCTGTTATTTGCGCCTATTCCGCGCAAAATCGTTCAGCCGCTTGCCGTATTCCGGTGGTGAGTTCACCAAAGGCAAAGCGTGTTGAAGTACGTTTCCCTGATGCAACAGCGAATCCTTATCTTGCGTTTTCAGCAATGCTATTGGCAGGTCTTGATGGTATTCAAAACAAGATTCATCCAGGTGATTCTCATGATATTGATTTGTTTGAGGAAAAAGATGTGGCAAAGAAATTGCCAACGGTGAGCGGAAGTTTATGCGAATCATTAAAAGCATTAGAAAACGATCATGAATACCTAACAAAGGGCAATGTGTTTTCTAAAGAATTGATTGAGTCACATTTGGAAATGAAGTGGAAGGAACACTATCGCCTTGCGCACCATCCGCATCCGTTGGAATTTGAATTGTATTATAATTCGTAAGATATGCAGTATTCCATACGTCCTTCTACACTTGATGATGCAAAAGATATTGTTGGTGTGCAAATTCGTGGTTGGAAACACACTTACAAAGGAATCATTGACCAAAGTTATCTAGACAATATTTCCCCGCAAAAGCGACTTGAAGGAAGAATTCAATACAGCCAAAAATCCACATTCTGGGGCTTTGTTGCAGTGCACGATGAGAAAATTATTGGCATGTGCGATGTTGGGTATTCTAGACATTCTCAATTTGGCAAAGGTGAAGTATTTGCCATGTATGTAGATCAAGAGCATCAGCGAAAAGGGGTGGGCAAACTGTTGTGGGAAGCTGCTGCCCACAAACTTCAAGAAGAAAATCTTATTCCGTACATTGTGATAGCATTGGAGAAAAATCTTGCTGCACGAAATTTTTATGAAAAATTAGACGGCCGTATTTGCGGAAATATCAAAACAGAAATTGATGGAAAACTTTATGATGAAGTTGTGCATCGGTTTAGTACGATAGTATCGTAAAGCTAATGATTAAATTCATCACTGCAGATACACAAATAGAATACTCAGACGCTGTGCATTTCATGCAGAAAACTATTGAGGGTATTCGTCAAGGCAATGTGGAAGTGATTTGGTTTTTGGAGCATCCGGCCTTGTATACGGCAGGAACGAGCGCTAAAAATGAAGATTTGTTAAATGCTTCTTTGCCTATTTTTGAAACACAACGCGGTGGTAAGCATACGTATCATGGCCCCGGGCAGCTTGTTGTGTATGTGATGCTCGATCTTAAAAAACGTGGTAATGATGTGCGCTTGTTTGTGCAAGCGTTGGAAGAGTGGATCATCAGTACTTTAAAAACTTTTGGATTATGTGGCGTTAGAAAGCCAGGACGAATTGGCGTTTGGTTAGATGATGAAAAAGGTGAGAGCAAAATTGCTGCCATTGGTGTTCGCGTGACTCATGGCATTACCTGGCATGGATTATCGCTTAACGTACATCCTGATCTTATGCATTATCAAGGAATTGTCCCATGTGGATTAAAAGAATTTCCGGTAACGTCTTTGAAAGCAGAAGGCATCGATGTTCCCATATCAGAAGTTATTGAAGCTATGCAACGTAATCTTCCAGATTTTTTTCACGCTTAAAAATTCAAAAAAATCACTGTATAATGAGCGCATAAGAAATAACGCATAATTTAGCAGTCTTGCTTTATTGCTAAAATTATAGTAATTAAAAAGCGATTTTAGGTAATTTTATATGCATATCAATATTAAGAATTTAAAAAATGTTCCTCTACCTACTCATGCAACTGATGATAGTGCGGGAGTAGATTTAACAGCAGCCATTGATGCTCCGATTATTTTAGGACCAGGTAAAAGAACGCTTGTACCAACAGGTCTTGCTATTGGCCTACCAAAAGGATATGAGGCGCAAATCCGCCCGAGATCAGGACTTGCAATAAAGCATGGTATTTCGATTTTGAATACACCAGGAACAATTGATGCGGATTATCGTGGTGAGATTATTGCGATTGTCATTAATCATGGCGAAGAATCTTTTGTAATTGAGCCAGGTATGCGTATTGCGCAAATGGTAATTTCAGCCTATGAACGCATTTCTTGGAATGAAGTGGAAGATCTCGATGATACTACACGAGGTCACAATAGATTTGGCTCAACAGGATGTTAACCCGTTTTCTTTTTGTATTAATTTTTAGCACCTCTTGGGCAAATCAACCACATCCCTTACCAAGATTTGCGTCATTACGCTCAAATTCAGCACATATGCATGTAGGACCCGGGAATAATTACCCTATTGAATGGCGATTTGTGCGCCAAGGTCTACCGATAGAAATCATTGCAGAGTTTGATACATGGCGGCGCATTCGTGATCATCAGGGAACAGAAGGATGGGTACATCAAAGCCTTCTTAGTGGAAAGAGAACCATTATTATTATGGGGAATGTGCAAAATATTTATTCTAAACCTGATGAGCAATCGGATATTGTTGCACGCGCTGAGCCTGGAGTTGTCGCAACCGTCATTGAAACACAAGCCAATTGGTGCAAAATCGAGGTTCGTAATGATCAAGGCCGTTTTAAAGGCTGGGTGTCTCGCCAGCAAGTCTGGGGCCTCTATGCAAATGAGATAAAGGTTTAAAAGCTAAATTTTACCCAACTTCACAACGGAGAAGTTTTTAAAATCATCTTCATGTTGATGAGAAATAATTAACATTGCTACTGCCGGTAAAGATTCTTGTAAAATACCCATTAGATGAATAGCTGTTTTATGATCAAGATTAGATATTGGTTCATCCATAATAAGCCATTCAGGCTTATGTAGCAGAACACGCACAAAATTTACCCGCTGTTGCTCGCCGAGTGAAAGGCGATTTTGCCAATCATCTATTTCTTCTAATGAATCTATTAAATGATCTAATTGACAAGCTTTCATCGACTCTTTTAAAGATTGATCATCAAAAAATTCACTTGGATAACTTAGAACTTGTCGCAAAGAGCCTAAAGGCATATACGGACGCTGAGGCAAAATAAACAATTCATTAGCACTAGGCGCAGTAATCCTTCCCCTGAAATATGGATAAATTCCTGCAAGCACTCTAACTAGACTGGTTTTTCCTAGACCAGAAGCACCTTTTAATAAAACACGATCACCTCTATTAAGAGTAAAATTTGCTAATTTCAATATAATAGACTGATTAGGGCTTAGAATAGTTAGGTCTTTAATCTGAATATTGGTGCCAGCTTGAGGTTTATTCACATAAGTACTTTTTACCTGAGTTAAGCTATCTTCAAAGGTATGTATCCGTTTTATTGATGCTAACCATCCTGCAATCTGTATATATGACTGCATAAATAAATTAAGGGACCCAACAACTTCAGCAAACACGCCACGAATTTGCATCAATATACCAAGCGTTATAGCACCGGAAAAATATCTACTTCCGACAATCATTAAAGGTATAAAAAGCTGACCATTAAGATGAAAATTTTGAAATATATTAATATAAATGGTTTGTTGTAAAACTTTATAAAAGTTGGCAGTTATTGCGGAGAAGCCTTCTTTTAAACGATTTTTTTCAAATAATTCTCCCTGAAGCTTTACAATTTCTTCTCGGCGTTCACGAATACGTACTAAATGATAGCGAAAATTTGCTTCTAGCTTTTCAGATATAATATCAAAACCAATAAGAGGACGACCAACTTTCAGTACCACGATAATCCCAAATAATGCATACAAAAGTGCAGCCCAAACTAAGGAACCATAGACAGGAAGAGAATAATTAAAAATTTTAAAATAGATTATATCGGAAAGATTCCACAAGATAATAGCGAACGTAACAAAATTAATTCCTTCTCTAAAGAAGTTCATAAATAAAGTTACTGTTAAATTTGTATATTGGTTAATATCGTGCGCAATTCGCTGATCTGGGTTATCTGTATCCCCTGATAAAAAATGGATTTTATAATAGGCATTTTCCTCGAACCATTGATTAGATAATTTTTCTGTTAACCAACGACGCCAACGAAAACCGTACCACATAACAAAATATGCACGAGTACATGCCTCAAAGAGAAAGATAGCAACAAGAATAAAAAATACACGAATTAAACGAAAAAATTCCGGTAAATTTTTCTGCTCAAGCGCATTAAAAAAATCTCTCGACCAGTCATTTAGAATTACCCCGATATACACCGACAGAATGCTGAGAATTACTAAGAAAAGTACTCCAACCCACGCTAATTTTTTTTCTTCTGATCTCCACCAAGGTTTTATTAATGACCAGACTTCTTTAAATCCAACATTTGAAGACGATGTCATCTAATCATCATCCATCTTCAGCGCTGCAATAAAGGCACTTTGTGGAATTTCAACGTTTCCAAACTGTCTCATACGCTTTTTACCCGCTTTTTGCTTATCAAGAAGCTTACGTTTACGACTAATGTCACCGCCATAACATTTAGCTAACACGTCTTTACGAAGCGCCGAAACAGTTTCACGAGCAATAATTTTTCCACCAATAGCTGCTTGAATAGCGATTTTGAAAAGTTGGCGTGGAATCAAATCTTTTAATCGCGTACATAATACTCTTCCACGACTTTCTGCGCGGGATTTATGGACGATCATGCTAAGCGCATCAACTGGTTCTGCGTTTACTAAAATAGAAACCTTTACCAATTCTCCTTCTCGGTATTCTTCCATTTGATAGTCAAAAGATGCATAACCACGACTAATAGACTTTAAGCGATCATAAAAATCAAACACGATTTCATTTAATGGCAGACGATACACAACCATCGCGCGATTGCCTGCATAAGTTAAATCAACTTGCTCACCGCGACGCTCTGAACATAATGTTAAAACAGAGCCTAAAAATTCATCAGGAACCATTATTGTTGCTTTAATCCAGGGTTCTTCAATAAGCTCTATTTTTACGACATCTGGCATATCGGTTGGATTATGCAGCTCTAAAATCTCACCATTTTTCATGTGAATTTTATACACAACACTTGGAGCCGTTGTAATAAGATCTAGATTAAATTCGCGTTCCAGACGCTCTTGAATAATTTCAAGATGTAGTAAGCCTAAAAAGCCGCAACGGAACCCATAGCCTAATGCTGCTGATGTCTCCGCTTCGAAATGAAAACTTGCATCATTTAAATGAAGTTTGGCCAAGCTGTCACGCAAATGCTCAAATTCGGCCGCATCGGATGGAAAAAGACCACAAAAAACAACAGGCACTGAAGGCTTGAAGCCAGTTAAGGCTTCTGATGTAGGTTTTTTTTCATCGGTAATTGTATCACCCACCTTACAATCAGCCACGCTTTTTATACTAGCTGTAATAAAACCAACTTCTCCTGGGTGAAGTTCTTTTATAAGCTCTTGCTTTGGCGTAAAAAAACCAACGCGATCAACATCGTAGGCTGCATTAGCATTCATCATTTTAATTTTTTGACCAACTTTTAGCACGCCTTCCATAATACGCACTAAAATAATCACTCCCAGATATGGATCGTACCAACTATCAACTAGCATCGCCTTTAAAGGTTTATTGATCGCATCGGTATCATTGGCATTACGTGGAGGAGGTAGCCTGTGCACGATAGCCTCTAAAACATCTTGGATTCCTAAACCGGTTTTTGCCGATATAAGCACAGCTTCCGAAGCATCTAGGCCTATGACGTCTTCAATTTGCTGTTTCACACGCTCTGGCTCTGCTGCTGGTAAATCTATTTTATTAAGAACCGGTACAATTTCATGATTGTTATCAATAGCTTGATAAACGTTCGCAAGTGTTTGTGCTTCAACGCCTTGGCTTGCATCAACCACTAACAGTGATCCCTCACAAGCAGCCAAAGAACGGCTCACTTCATAGGCAAAATCCACATGCCCTGGGGTATCCATTAAGTTAAGAAAATACATCTGACCATCTTTGGCTTTGTATTTTAACCGCACGGTTTGTGCTTTAATTGTGATTCCACGCTCTCTCTCGATATCCATGGAATCAAGAATTTGATCTTTCATCTCACGTGTTTCAACGCCACCACAAAATTCAATGATGCGATCTGCCAGGGTTGATTTTCCGTGATCGATGTGAGCAACAATTGAAAAATTTCGAATATTTTTCACTTCATTAATAACAATAATAGAAACAGCATAATACTAAGGCCTTGCAACGCAACACGCAAGCGCATAAAACGATTGCTAAGCTGCACATGGTTTGTTTGTTTCAAAAACATTGTTCTTAAACCAAGCAATAATGCTAAAATAGTACCCGTTAACGAAATAAAAAATAAAATTTCTATCATGTCCTTCATAGTAAAACCTTACCACGCATACGTAGTATTAGCCATAAATTCAATGATCGTTCAAAAATAATACTTTTTATTGTAATTAAAAACTTAACAACGCATAAATTAAGAAACTTCCGTTAAGATTATTTACTTTTTGATTAACTTTATCATTGTGTGCTAGTATTCCCTGGTTATGTTGAAAAAAGTAATTTTGGAAAGTTCATGTCATCAGCATTAAATAAAGTCAAAAACCAAAATATCAAGGATACAAATTCGGAAGAATTTTCAGGATCCCCTAAAGCTTGGTTTATATTGGCATGTGGCTGGGCATTTTATCTCTACGAATACATTTTACGCGCATCAACAAGCGTAATCACCAATGAACTTATGGTTGATTTTGGAATTTCTGCTAGTGCGGTAGGTGCTTTAGCTGCTTTTTATTACTTCGCTTATGTACCTCTGCAAATCCCTTGCGGGGTTATTGCAGATAAGTTTGGACCACGAAAAGTTGTGACAACTTCTGCATTACTATGCATTTTAGGCTCTATCATATTTGCAAAAAGTACAACCATAGCAAATGCGCAAATCGGACGATTTATGATAGGTGCAGGATCTGCATGCGCCTATATTTGTTGCATGAAAATAGCTTCTGTTTGGTTTAGAAAATCAAGCTTCGCTTTTATTGCTGGAATTTCCATGATGATGGGAACATTTGGCGGCATTTTTGGAGGCAAGCCTTTTGCACATCTTGCTAACACGCAAGGTTGGCGATCAGCAATGATCATTGCCGCTATTGTTGGATGCGTTGTAATGGTAATAGCATGGCTTGTGATACGCGACAAGCCGGAAGGAAAAAAATCAATCCCGCATGAAGGTGGATTGCTAGATGGTCTCAAAATCATTGCAGCAAAACCTCAAAATTGGTTGATTGGATTATATGGCTGCATGATGTATTTGCCTTTATCTGCATTTGCTGAATTATGGGGCGTACCTTATTTAATGCAACGTTTTTCAATAACTAATGAGACAGCTTCTTATGGTTCAATCATGGTATTTATTGGATATGCTGTTGGGTGTCTTTTTAGTGCTAAACTTTCAGATCGTTGGCATAGCCGTAGAAAAGTAATGGCTTTGTCCGCTAGCGGTACATTTATTGGATTTTCGGCGGTGCTATTTTTACCTAACTTATCCTTTGATGCAATTTTAGGCGCGTTATTTTTATCTGGTGTCGTTTCAGGCCTTTCAATTTTGTATTTCCCCGCTGCAAAAGAAAATAATCCAACAAAATACAGCGCGACTTCCGTTGGGTTTACCAATGCTTTTGTGATGGTTAGCGGTCTAGTTTTTCAGCCATTGCTAGGTGCATTAATTGACTATTCATGGGATGGAAATTTTGATGCAAGTGGAACACCCGTTTATGCTTTTAAAGATTATCAATTTTCTTTAACCGCCGTTATATTTGCTTTATTAATTGGCCGCATTATTGTTTTCTTCATTCAAGAAACTTACAAAAAAGAAAAGCTCTCATAATATCTGTGTTGCTTTACCATCGCTATAGATAATTAGGAAAGAGTGATCCGTGGCAAAAAAAATTAATAAAGAAAATGTGAAAAATCAAAAAAAAGCACTTCTTGCGCAAGCATGGGCAATCCTTAGTTGTGGTTGGGCGTTCTACTTATACGAATATATCTTAAGAGTTTCCCCAACGGTCATTACCAATGAGTTAATGTCCCAATTCAACATTACTGCTTTTACGGTTGGCTCCCTAGCTTCTTTTTATTATTGGTCATATGTTCCCATGCAAATTCCTTGTGGGGTTATTGTTGATAGACTAGGGCCTAGAAAGGTTGTTACTTTTTCAACAATACTCTGTGTGCTTGGGACAATTTTATTTTCGCAAAGCGATTCTCTAACCATTGCTTATATCGGGCGCTTTATTGTTGGAGCTGGCTCAGCTTGTGCCTATTTATCGTGTTTAAAAGTTGCTTCTGATTGGTTTAAGCCTTCTTATTTTCCTTTAATTGTAGGCGCTTCCATGATGATGGGAACGCTAGGAGGCATTTTCGGAAGCAAACCTTTTGCGATCTTAGTAAACGACTTTGGTTGGCGTCATGCTATGCTTATAGCGGCAGCTATTGGAGCTATTATTGGAGTAATTTGCTGGTTTGTTATGCATGACAAAGTAGATGAAAAGCAAAAAAGTAAAGAAACAGAGCTTTTAATTGGCATAAAGAATATCTCTCGCAAATCACAAAATTGGCTAATTGGTTTGTATGGCTGTCTTGTATATATTCCTCTGGCTGCGTTTGCAGACTTATGGGGCGTACCTTATTTTATGAAGCGTTATGGCCTAAATAATGAAGCAGCATCTACAGGCACCATTGTTATTTATCTTGGAATAGCGTTAGGCTGCTTAGCCACTGCTGCTTTATCAAAAAAATTAAGAAGCAGAAAAAGGGTTATGTCTTTTTCATCAACCATCACTTTTCTTGGCTTTGTAGCAGCACTACACTTTCCTGGTTTGTCATACAATGAGGTTCTGTGCGTGCTGTTTATCACTGGGATAGCTTCTGGCTTATCAATTCTTTATTTCGCCGTAGCAAAAGAGAGCAATTCACTAAAATATACAGCAACCACTGTCGGTTTTATTAATGCACTTGTTATGATTTGCCCGATTATTTTTCAGCCATTACTAGGAGGCTTGATTGATTATTCTTGGGGCGGATCGTTTCATTCAGATGGAACCCCTGCTTATTCCTTAGAAGATTACAGCTTCGCCTTATCTGCTGTTCTTTTCGGCTTACTACTCAGTAGAATTCTTGTCTTTTTCATTCACGAAACATACACAAATACACAGGAGGCTTAAAAGTGAAACGTTTAGGAGTTGATAAATCCTTTAAACAAAAAATCCAGCCAACGAACACAAATCGGAAACCTATAACTATTAATGCTTGGGCCGTTTGGGTGGCTGCTGCAATTTTTTATTGGTACGAAATGATACTGCGAGCTGGCGCCAGCGTTATGGCACAGGGCATTATGGATACCTTTACCATTAATGCTACTCAGCTAGGGTTACTGACCTCTTTTTATTATTACTCATATGTCTTATTGCAAGTTCCTAGCGGCATGCTACTTGATAAAATTGGCCCCAGGTTTGTTATTACATTTTCATGCATTCTATGTACGATTGGGAGCTGGTTTTTTGCCACAACCACAAGTCTCGCAACTGCTGAAATCTCCAGATTTGTAGTAGGCGCTGGTTCTGCGTGCGCTTTTGTTGCCTGCTTAAAACTGGCTAGTGATTGGTTTTCGCCAGCACGCTTTGCATTCATCGCAGGGTTAACAAATATGCTTGGCACGTTGGGAGGAACATTTGCTGGCGTCCCATTAGCGAAGCTGGTTAATCATACAACTTGGCAGCAAGCAACAATATGGCTTGCCTATGCGGGCGTCATTGTAACAACTCTCTGCTGGGTGCTTATTCGCAATAAACCAAAAAATAAAAACGCAGATACACTAGAACCAACAGTTCGCTTACGGAAATCTTTAATGATTCTAGCGTTTGATAAACAAATAATTTTGGCAGCAGCTATAGGTGGATTAATGTATGTGCCTGTTTCTTCCTTTGCAGAACTGTGGGCCGTTCCTTTTTTGATGAATTCCCTTGCCATAAATAATGAGTGGGCTTCTTTTGCGAATACGATGATATTCATTGGTATGGCTGTTGGCAGCCCCATTATTGCAAAGTTAGCTTTCAAACAAAAAAGTTATATCAAGCTTATGAAAGTATCAGCAATTGCTTGTGCTGTATGTTTCTTGATAGGGTCTTATGCGCAAAGCATTGGATATTTTCCAACTCTTATTGCATTATTTGTAGGTGGACTTTGGCTTGGTGGTCAAGTTTTGTGCTTTAGCGTTGTAAAAGAACGCGTACCCAATCAAGCAAGCGGCACAGCAATGGCGTACACTAATGCGATTGTCATGCTAAGCGGGGTTATATTTCAACCTATGATGGGATGGCTTTTAGATAGAGGCTGGACAGGTGATTTAGATGGAGCTGGTACAAGAATTTATTCTGCTGCAGATTATCATCAAGCAGTGCTAGCTGTTCCCGCTTGTTTAGCGCTTAGCTGGCTGTTATTAAAATTGTGTAAAGATACTCACCCAAAGCTTAACTACTAAGACAACCCAAGGTATTGTTTAATCTTTATCATGTCATGCCAAACTTGAGCTTTTTGCCCCGGCGAACGCATTAAGTAAGCAGGATGGTACGTCGCAAAGGAAGAAATTGTCTCCCCTTGATGTGTTTTATACTCATGGAAGCGTCCTCGCAATTTCGTTATACCCTCTGTCGTTTTCAAAAGAGTTTTTGCAGATACTCCACCTAAAAAAATCAATAATTTTGGCCTTATCAATTGAATATGTTGCTCAACAAATGGCTGGCACATAGCAATTTCTTCATTTGTTGGTGTACGATTTCCAGGCGGTCGCCAAGGCAAAATATTCGCTATATATAGTTTAGTGCGATCTAAACCAATAGCTTGAAAAATTTTATTAAGAAGCTGACCGCTTTGCCCAACAAAAGGTAATCCTTGCGCATCCTCGTCTGCACCAGGCGCCTCTCCAATAAGCATGACATCTGCTTGAGGATTACCATCACAAAATACAGTGTTTAATGCAGTTTTTTTTAAGGCGCATTCATTAAAAGAAAGCATTGCATTTTTAAGCTCTTCTAATGTTTTGCAAGCGTAAGCTGGGTGCTCAGTTTTAATAATGGCAGCAATATGCTTCTCTCTCTGAATTTGTAGAGAAGAAGTTACATCTATAGGCGTGTCTTGGTAAATATAATCACAGCCCAAAGCCTTTAATGTATTACGCATATGTTATTGATTTATATACTGAAAGAAATGTACCAGTTTACTAGGAAAATTCCCAGCCAAATAAAAAAAGCCTCATCAATATTGATGAGGCCCAAAAATTTAAATAATAGGTTACTTATTTTTCAATTTTAGCGACGACGCCGGCACCAACCGTACGTCCACCTTCACGAATCGCAAAGCGTAATCCTTCATCCATCGCAATCGGTGCTATCAATTCTACTTTTATATTCACATTATCTCC
>JACCDO010217037.1_pt1 | contig 18149 bp, 18 predicted proteins | sample 7446101 | NCBI WGS metagenome assembly JACCDO01 (sample SAMN15323440, study PRJNA562643) | freshwater metagenome | isolation source: river surface water | place: USA:Blue River Watershed | collected 2017-08-16 | reverse complement strand
CAGGGGTTTAAGGGGAGCGCAGGTCCCCTTCCTCCTGCTTTGATGAAGATGTAGGAGGACAACTCGTAAATGCTACCAGTGCGTTATACAATGTCTCATCAGAGGACTGTCCAATCGGTGCGTCCAGAAAACCCGCCAACATCGTAGCACTATTCGTGCTATCAGAAAGTCCCTTTGTCTTCCCTGGAGTTTCATCACCGGACATAATCATGAGCACGCACGCCTCTACAGTTGACAACCCCGGCATACTCTTCATGTTGTTTGTCAGATAGTAAAACAACGTCTCCAACCGATGTTGATTCGTACCCAACTCAATCCTCACGCCCTCATAATACATACGCAATGCCTTACCCAAGGCATAATGCTCGTAGTCTTCTTTATCGTCAGTTGAAATTGGTGGCGCAATACCCATCATCAAACAGCTCACCGCAGCATCCTTCTGAGTGTGCAACCAGTTACGCAAACTAATCGCCGCGATACACTCGGAATACGTAAACCCCGTCGGCCACTCGTATGAGCCCGCGTCAATGTCACCCTTCGGCAAAATAAAATTCCGAAAGATCAACACACGAGGAACATATTCGATACGAGACCGACGACGAAAAATCTTCACAAGCTGACGAACATCATCCTCGTTATCGTAACAAGCACATATGTTGTTAATCTCCTGAATCAACAGAGGACGCAACATACGCGGACTCGCCTTGACAATGTCCATACTGTTAGCCATCCGCGAACAAAAATCCTTCAGCACCATATTGTCATGACTAGCTCCCCCGTAACTATCATATTTCGCCTGAGACGCCTTCTTGAAAAATTCAGGCGTCCAATCTACCGACATCGCTTCCAACTGAGGAAGAAGAAGCTTAATCATCCGCTGACGTGACACCGTCGTTACCAGCTGTTCCTTATCCAACTCAGGCAAGTTTGACTCCAGATACAGATGAACATGACCGTCCGTAGTTTCACGGCCAAAATTCATCCCGTCGTTAAACGACTTAGCATGTGGGTGAAAACAAATCTTATCCGTAAACTCCGTTGAACGAAACGACTCCTTAAACTTGGTAATAGCATCATGTGTATATTCCGGATATACATTCAAACTGTCCCGGAAAATTACCGGCTGACCCTTTGTATCCGAAAGAGTAGAGACGATATCCCAGGTACGACGACACTGCGTACACTTACCCCACTCAGACTCTCCCATCAGCTCAGTAAACGCACTCCACGCCATATGAGGCTTAACATGCAAATAATAGCCGTACTCGGGCACATAACTATGGTGAAGCACCGTCTGGAGCTCAAGAATCTGCATCGTCATCGATGAGTGAATGGATCCCATACTGTTGGTTTGTTAATCATATTAAACTGTAGGACAAAACATACAATTTTCAATTTTAAATTATGTATAATATTATACAATGAAGTCCGACATGTTTTGGTTTGATGACCCCTGGATATTAATCTCCAAAGATCGCCTTATAGAATTTGTTCCGACAGCCGACATGACCCTCAACGAACGTCTTAACGCCATCTCCCGCCTTGCCTTGTACACTGGCACATTACTGATGCTTATCTACAAAAACTTCAACATGTTTTACATAGCTCTTATCACTCTTACCTTACTGTATCTTATCCGTGAACACTTTCCTGACTTTCTTGTTCAGACCGCGGGATCCACTAATCCCGCACTGGCCAGCATGGAAGGCACCCTACAGCTACCTACCGAAAACAACCCATTCATGAACGTGTTATTGACGGATTATACTCAAAACCCAGATAAAAAACCAGCAGCTGACCTTGATAACCCTCACGTTAAGCAAGCCGTCGAAGACGAGTTTAACAAAGGTTTAAACAGAGATATTGACGACATCTGGCAAAAAGAAAACTCCCAAAGACAGTTTTATGCCAACCCCGCTACCACCATACCAAATGACCGCACAAGCTTTGTTAACTGGTGCTACAGCACCCCTTACTCATGCAAAGAAGGTAACCTGAGCAATTGCATCTACGACCAAAGAAAGCTATCCGTAAAAGAAATAACCGCAGGACCTACTGGTCCTATGCCCGTTAACAGACATGAGGGTTAAGCATTCCATGGCTGCGCAGGTCGCCCAAGGCCATGAGGATTAAAAACTCAGAGTCAGAGTCTCAAGAACACAGGGGATCACATAGGGCTTAAGCACCATCTTGAGGAAAGCGGTGGCTTCGTCCGCAGGAAGTGTCTCAATGTAGTCGAGGTTCTTCAGCGCCTCAAGCTGCTTTAGTATAAGAACACGGTCGGCATAGTAACTTTTAAGGAGCCCTTGACTCAAGCCTTCATCGCTGCGCGTCGGCATCTGTCGCTTCGGTGATGGCTCATCAGCGCAGGCGGGGGCGAGTGAGGGGGAAGGGGAGACGTTCTGGCTAAAGCAAATTGCAATGTGAGACCGATAACTCGTCTTGTGTGTAGCAGATAGCTCACCGTTAAACCAGCCGTGGAAATGGTAATACGTGTAAAGGTTGTAACTGAGTTTATCGCGTGACACACGGCAATAGGTAACTATGTAAAGGTCCCATATATCCGTCTCTAGTTTAAATTGGCGGTCCGGCTGGGCCTCGGATGGAAATCGCTCATGACTCATAGTTTCGTAAAGATCAATGATGTTTTCTTCCTCGCGGTTTTTCCAGTTGGTAGCGAAGAGCTGCTCGGTGTACTTAGATGACATGGGTTTGTGTCCTTAGTGGTTCAATTTAATTTTAAAGACCCCCGTTTGGTCGCCGTTTACACGGGGAAAATTGATGGTAGTTTAAATTTTTAATCTAAACGTCAAGTATAGATACAAATGGCCAAGCCAATGATCCTAAAGGGTAAGCTTCTTGACACGGAGCTCATCATTCACGGGGAAGACCACTCTAACATAGACAACAAATATTATGAAGCGCTGGATCTGTCCGGCATCTTGTTCGTAGAACACTCGAACAACGCCTGCGTAATTAAACCGGAACACGAACATCTGTTTAAAGCTCATGCCAAGGGGTCCGAATGGGTGTTCTATACCCAAAAGAAGGCAGGTAACCCAAACGTTGTTTGCTTCGATACGCGATCCGAGCGAGGATTACCTAACGCTCTTGAAGAAAAGCGAATGCTGGATATCGCTAAAAAAATAGCAGAAAGCTCATCCGAAGATGTTCGCATCTACTTACACACAGTAACGCAAATGATTAAGTCCCTGTCGGCACACCGAGAGGTGTTTTCAGAAGACCAGGTGTATTTCACAAAATCCTTTAACACGATCGAAGGACAGTTGGCAGCTCTTATGAAACTGCTTGTCATTCGTAAAAAACATGGTGATAACGCAAAAGTGTTCGAAATGCCCGTAGAGCACCTATTGCCAGGCTTGGCCTACACTTTAGCGTCTAACCTAAGGCGCTTGGCCAGCGTTAGCGTCGATATTGGCTTGATCAACTCTTTCACCGAATTCATGGCATGCGGAGTGAAAAAAATTCAAGTGTTCTGCGGGAAAAATCATCTTGTTCGTTTGTCTAAATTACTTATCTTCACCACAAAAGTGAAAATCACAGGCATGACACCCGAACTGGAGGAGTCTGCCAAGTTAGATATGGATGGAGACCCGGCCTTCGATCAAAAAATTAAAAATCTGAAGATTTAAATTTTTAACTATTGATGTGTTAGGTGTGCGTGTTGTTGCGTGTGATTAGATCGGCCTTGGGACGCCGGGGGGTTAACTTCCCCTCTTTGGTCTTTAACCCCAAGACTCATACGGGCATCCCGTAAGGCCAGGGTAGAAAGCTAAATCACTCAGAAAATCCTGAGCTCCAACATCAGTAGCACAGTTATATTTTACTTTGCTTTTGATCTCACGCTTCTTTTGCTCCAGAAACTCAGCCCGCGAAGATCCATCGTTCCCATATTCCGAAGTATCAATAGCTTGCCGTTTGATCTTGTCCCATGACTCCCCCTTTTTAACAACGTATAAATCTTTAGGAGCATCAAAGAGATTATCAAATAATACCGCCGTACTGCTACCGACTTTGACAACCTTTACCGGCTTTACATTACCATTCAGCCCAAATCTCGTATTCGTCTCTATCTGCTCAATCATCCGGTTAAGCTCAGGAACGTTAAGCTTCTTAAGACTGTTCTTAATAGCTAAATCTTGAGGAAACATCATAAAATACGTAATGTTATCGTTAAGACGCACCGGGTTAACACTCTTAGCGTTCGTTAACGAGAATACCGAGTACACCTTCTTATCACCGTTCTTCGTATCACTGTACGTATAGTTAGCGTTTGGAGACACCTCCCTTACCGTACCATCGTCGTAGTAAATGAGATGAGACTGTCTGTATGGCCCACCAAAAGGCGATACAGCAAAATTACGCGCACCAATCTTAAATTTAAAGACCTCTGGTGTCCACGCCTTGACCTGTTTAGCGGGTGCCGCTTCCGGCGCTTGAACAGGAGGCAATGAAACAGGTGCCTGAGGAGGAGGGGCCAGCGGTGCTTGAGGCGGTGCTTGAGGCGGTGCTTCAAGTTCCGGCAGAGAAGGGCCCTCTGCGCCACCAAACTGGTAGACAGATGTACGATTGAACACCAACACGGTTAGGATTATCAAACTTAACACTGCTATTATTATCTGATTAGTAGTCATATAATTTAACTACATAAAATTTTAGATAACTTCTTGGCCTTTTTAGCCACCAATGGATATTTATACTGCTTTGCCCGCCGATATGCCGTACTAATACCTCCACAATCAAACTTACACGAAGGAGCCGTCAACTCGTATTTAGCACATACAGGAAATCCCTCCCTTTCAGGCATCAGAAAACACAAATCTCCACACTTCTCATGCAATAAGTGGCGTGAAGTGCCACGCTGAGGCGAACGCAACTTCCACCCATAAGATGGATTAGCCAATGATCTAACGCCTCCCTCCAATAATTGCTTTTGGCGCCTTACCAAGTGCGGTGGCAAGGGCGACGCAGGTGGCACAGGTAAAGCCGGACCACGATACACCATCTTTGGTAATTGCTGGTAGACACCTTTCTGGTATCTACCGCCAAATTCCTCCTTAGTTTTAACCTTGTTCTTAGTTTGCGTTTTTTGCATATATACATTACATATATAAAAAACTATGGATATTACCAAAGTAAGTGACAGAACGTAGGATCCTTTGGTTTAATCATGTTTATGGGTTAGGAGGGGGGTTAACCGTTAATCGACCTCCTCTACATGAGACTTCGATTTAGGTGACGATGTTTGTGTTTGAGCAGGCATAAAAGGCTTAAGATCATCCTGTAGCTTCGTCAAACGCTTCGTAAATTCTTCCGCTGCCGTATCAGCCGTCTGAGCCGCACACCAGTCCATCGCCTCCTTAATAATCTCAAGACCCTTGCTCTTTTTACTATCTGTAATTGTCTTACTCTCCTCCAACTCAGACTTAGCAGCATAAGCCACATTCTCCAACATGTTCTTCGACTGCACCGAAGAAGCCTTCCGCTCGTCATCCTCCTTAAACTTCTCCGCCTCCTTAATCAACCGCTCAATGTCCTCCTTGTTCATATTACCACGCTCCGTAATCGTAATGTTCTGACTCTTACCCGTTGCCTTATCACTGGCCGTTACCGTAAGAATACCGTTCGAATCAACCGTATACGATACCTCGATCTGAGGAACGCCACGCTTAGCAGGAGCAATTCCATCCAAGTTAAAACTACCCAGCAAATTGTTGTCCTTCGTCATACGACGCTCACCCTCAAATACCCGGATTGTTACAGCAGGCTGGTTATCCACTGCCGTCGTAAAGGTCTTCTTCTGAGTAGTAGGAATCGTACTATTCCGCTCAATAATCGGCTCCATCACCGATCCATTCACCTCAATCCCCAAGGTCAACGGAGCAACATCAACCAACAAAATACTGTCCAGTTCGGCACCACCGTTACCCGTAAGCAATGCCGCTTGTACCGCCGCACCATAAGCCACCGCCTCATCCGGATTGATGCTCTTAGACAACTCCTTACCATTAAAGAAACTCTGCAGCAACGCTTGAACCTTGGGAATACGCGTGGATCCACCCACCAATACCACCTCATCAATATCGCCCTTCGACAACTTAGCATCCCTCAAGGATTGCTCCACCGGAGCCAAACACTGACGAAACAAGTCATCGCACAAGCTCTCGAACTTAGCACGCGTGATCGTCGTGTAAAAATCCACGCCTTCGTACAAGGCATCAATCTCAACCGAGGCACTCGTACTCGACGACAAGGTGCGCTTGGCACGCTCGCATGCCGTACGCAACCGACGCACAGCACGCTTGTTTTCAGAAATGTCCTTCTTGTGCTTTTGCTTAAATTCAGCAATAAAATGGCTCACCATCCGGTTATCGAAGTCCTCGCCACCCAGATGAGTATCACCGGCGGTCGACAATACCTGAAACAATCCATCTCCAATGTTCAAGGTGGAAACATCAAACGTACCACCACCAAGATCGAAAATCAACACCTTCAAGTCCTCGCCATTCTTCGTCTTCGTCTTACCCTCGTTACCAAGACCATAAGCCATAGCTGCCGCCGTAGGCTCGTTAATGATACGCAACACATTCAATCCTGCAATAGCGCCCGCGTCCTTCGTAGCCTGACGCTGGGCATCGTTAAAATAGGCAGGCACCGTAATCACGGCATCTGTAACCTTAGAACCCAGATAGGATTCTGCCGTATTTTTCATATACGTCAAAATCATAGATGAAATCTCCGTAGGCGTAAAAGTCTTGTCCTCGCCCTTATAGTTTACCCGAAACTGACACTTACCATTCCGGTCAGCCTCAATAGCGAAAGGACAATGAGCAGCATCCTGCTTTACCGACGCATCGGCAAAATCGCGCCCAATAAATCGCTTAGCATCAAAAATCGTATTCTCCGGATTCAGAGCCGCCTGATGCTTGGCACCCGCACCGATAAGCCGCTCCGTATCGTTAAAAGCTACATACGATGGTGTCGTACGATCACCCTGATCGTTCGCGATGATCTCTACGTTACCATTCTGGTAAACGCCTACAGCACTGTAGGTGGTACCCAGATCAATACCGATCGCAACGTTCTTGGTTTGCTTGCCAGACATGTTAGCGTTTGACATGTTTTGTCTTTTTTAATGTATTAAGATTTTTTCAATTTTTTTTATTGTATGATTTTATAATGACTCGTAAAGGTTGTAAAGGCGCAAGCACAGGGACTAAGTCCCGTACAAGAAAACTTTCAGATTCCGACTCGTCTGAGTCAGACTCTGAGTGTTCCTGTTTCGATAATGATCCTGGCTGTTATCGTGGAGCAAAAGGAGATACCGGTGAAAGAGGCGAAAAAGGCGAAAAAGGCCACAGAGGAGACCGAGGAGAAAAAGGCGATCAAGGCAATAAAGGAGACAAAGGAGATAAAGGAGACAAGGGCGACAACGGAGACAATGGACCCCGCGGCGACAAAGGAGACATGGGACCCAAGGGAGACTCCGGCAGTAAAGGCGATAAGGGTGATAAAGGAGACAAGGGTAACAAAGGAGAACAAGGCGATAAAGGCGAAAAAGGTGAACCCGGAGCCCGCGGTCCTAAAGGCGAAAAAGGCGACAAGGGAGACAAGGGAGATAAAGGAGCCAAAGGAGATAAAGGCGATAAAGGTGATAGAGGAGAAAAAGGCAATCGCGGAGAAAAAGGAGATAAGGGCGATACCGGCATGAAAGGCGATAAAGGGGATAACGGAGAAGCTGGAGCTAAAGGACCTACAGGAGATATCGGTCCCAAAGGAGATAAAGGGGACAGAGGAGAAAAAGGCGGTAAAGGAGATAAGGGTGATCCCGGACTCGTTGGTGCACAAGGTCCTCAAGGCTGTAAAGGAGATCGCGGTGATAAAGGTGAACGCGGCGAGACAGGCGAAAACGGAGAAAAAGGTTTAAAAGGCGATAAAGGTGACAAGGGTGCGCCTGGCGATATAGGACCCCCTGGTCCTACAGGAGAAAAAGGCGACAAGGGAGAACGCGGAGAAAAAGGTGAACGTGGCGACAAAGGAGATCAAGGAGAAAAAGGTGAACGTGGCGACAAGGGTGACCAAGGTGAAAAAGGTGACCAAGGCGAAAAAGGTGACCAAGGCGAAAAAGGTGACAAGGGCGATCAAGGCGATAAGGGCGATAAGGGCGATAAGGGAGATCAAGGTGATAAGGGAGATCAAGGCGAAAAAGGAGAACAGGGTGGCAAGGGAGATCAGGGCGAAAAAGGAGACCAAGGTGACAAGGGCGATCAAGGCGAAAAAGGCGAAAAAGGAGAACAGGGAAACCAAGGTCCGACCGGTGATAACGGCAAAACCTTGTTTGTTTTCTCTTCTAAACAGATTAACAATAAAGATTTTATCGGACCCTGCTCTTCATCCGAGGATTTCCTTCAGAATACCATAGTAGTACCTTATCTATGCTCTACTCAAACGCTCGTGTTCAGCGTGAAAGAACTATCCAAAACAGCACAAACGTATAAGGCAACTCTATACGTTAATGGTGTTGCATCCGCGTTATCTGCGGTTATCATCGATGGAACGGTAAGCTATCATGCATCTAACACCGGCACTGTACAACTTAACACATTTGATCTGATTAGTATACGCATAGAATTTAACAATGGATCCTTACCCAAAGGAGTCACCTGCACTTTATCCTTTATTTAGTTAGTTACGGAGTGATAGACAGATAAATCGTCTTTGATTCGTTGCGAAACTCTTGAGAAAAGTAAACATCCCCCTTCCACAACAGCTCACTTGATGCCGATGGAGTATAACGGTCATCACCCGTCTTACCCTGTTTAAGCAATGTAAACGCCATCTCCCCCTCCTCGCCGGTTTGTACCGTACGAATATGCAGCTCAAGCTTACTGTGCGCCACACCTTGCACACGTGAAATGTTCTGAGGTACGTAAATAAAACTTTCCTTCTCAAGAGGGATACTATACTTATCCCCTCCTGCGCTCTTTGCCGATTGAACAAGACTGATCTGATACGTTTTTGACATCCTTTGTTATATTTTAAATATCAATTTTTAAGAAAGAAAAAATATTTATATAGTGTATAATGCCACATAAAGAACCTGAAGGTTACGAAGATTACACAGACTCTGATCTGAGTGATGTTTTTTCAGATACCTCGAAGTCAACTGAGACTTCGAGGTCATCATCCCCGGCACCAGTTAAGCAAAAGAAACCCCATAAATCAGAGGCAGCTGGCCCTATTAGCGTGTATGAGGAAGCTCATCACAAACCCTTTAACTTTATGTATATAAAGGGTGATAGAGGTCAAATGGGTGAACGCGGTCCTAAGGGAGACCCCGGAGATCCGGGCCCACGGGGTAAAATGGGTAGACTTGGACCCAAAGGAGATCATGGTCCCAGAGGACCAAGAGGCATTGAAGGTAAAAAAGGTAGAGACGGTAATGCGTTCAAGTGGAAAGGTCCATGGACTGAAGGAGAACACTATCACCCATATGATATTGTTTATTACAATGGATCATCTTACATCGCTATAACATACAATTGCTCGATGCCTACGGTTAACGAAATAGACTGGAACATTATGTGTTTAGGGTCCGTTGGTCCAACTGGCCCTATAGGACCTACAGGTGAACCCGGACCCATTGGTGCGACGGGTGCTTCTGGCGAAACAGGACCTACAGGTGAACCCGGACCCATTGGTGCGACGGGTGCAACGGGCGAAACAGGTGGTATTGGGCCTACTGGACCTATTGGGCCTATTGGGCCAACCGGACCTATCGGACCTACGGGGCCAACCGGACCTACGGGGCCAACCGGACCAACGGGGCCAACCGGGCCAACGGGTCCTACTGGGCCTACGGGTCCCACAGGAGGCTCATAAAGGGTAAAGGATAAAGGGTTAAAAGGTTAAGGGTTAAAAAAGGTTTAAGGATTAAAAAAGGATTAAAGACTTACTTTAAAAAAGTAAAAATATTAAGAAAAAAAATATTTTATAAAGTATAAATGACTAAACGCGACAAACGTACCAAGTCTGAAAGTTCTTCCTCATCCAGCGATGAGGAAGATTTTCACGCTACACAAAAAGGAGTGTATATCACCGTTCAAAACAAATACGAGTCTGACTCAGACAGCGAGTACGAGCGCAAGCGTCACAAGAAGGGCGGGAAAAAGGATGGCAAGAAACCCTGCAAGGACGAGCCCGAAGCGTGCCGCAAGCCCCGTCGCAGATCTTCTTCGTCTTCGTCGTCGTCCTCCTCTTCATCATCCTCTTCATCCGATGAAGATGAAGACAAAAACAAATGCTCATTCGAGGAGATTTACCGCTACTACAAGTGCCGGTTATTGAATGACGATGAGCTTATGGCCGGAGGATCAACCGCCTTTATCAACACATATAATAACACACAATTAAACATTGGCCGCAACTATCCAGTTGAAACGGCGAACGTTTCCATTGTTTCCAATATTGACTACAAGTATGCCGGCTCACCGTATTATGTACGCGAGTCAGGTGTGTATGTTATCTTTTTTGTGATTAATTCAGATCAATCGTCACAGTTCTGTCTGTTTGTAAATGGTATTGAGCAGCCACTGTACCGTGGTGGTAATAACAGTGGTGCTGGCCAGCTCGTGTTGCGCAGCATGGTTCGTCTGGAGAAGAATGACTCGGTTATGATCCGCAATTCAATCTCGTCGGCGGCTATGTTAACATCCAATCTGTATGTTGGCGGCACACAACCCGGTAACGATAACACCTTCTTACTGCTTAAGATAGCTCCTTACTGCCCACCCAAGCCATCGTGCCACTGGAAAGAGCACGAGCACTCAAAGAAAAAGCTGTATCTGTTCAACAAGGTTTTAGAAAAGATGTTATGCGACAAGGATCTTATGCTTCAAGGCTTCCGCACCCACGGCACGTTCTATGCAACGAAGACTCAGAGCGTTGCTACTGAATCAAATGTCGTCTACGCGAATCAGCTGAACGTTAACGGGCTTGTTTGGAACGGCGCCGACGAGGTTAAGATTAAGGAAGATGGTGTCTACAAGTGCTTTTTCCTGGCCACCACCAACACTCAAGCACAACTCACATTTGCCGTTAACGGCACACCTCTTGACTTTACCACTCAGGGCACCAACCGTGGTGCCAGCCAGGTTTCTAGCCGTGTCCTGCTGGAGTTAAAGAAGGACGACGTATTAACCGTTAAGAATCATACATCGGCCAACGGCGAGATTATCTTATCGGAGAATGCGGGAGGTGTAAAGGACTCCATGTCCGCTCTCTTAACGATATTTAAGGTTGCTGCAAACAAGGGTTGCTGTCCTCCAGTTGTGAAGCTTAACAAGTATCACTCTTTATGCTATGAACAGTTTAAGAGCTTTCTTATATCAAAGAAGAGTCTCCAGATTGCAGGAGCATCCGCGTACATTACCACTACAAACGCGCATCACGAGAATTTACCTATTGGAGAGTCGGTTGATTGGGCTCATAATATCCTACAACAAAATATACATCATGTACAAGGATCGGAAACTTTCCGTGTTGAAGAAGACGGTATTTATGACCTCTTCGCGGATATCATTACCAATGAACCTTCTCAGTTTACACTGTTTGTAAATGGTACGCCGGATTTAACCACTGTTGCTGGACGCGACTCTGGTGCCGGTCGCTGCCTCTTACGTCAGTTTATAGAGCTGCGCTGCGGTGACCTTGTCACGATTAGAAACTTCGAGGCACATGCAGGAACGGTAAACACCGCGATTAATGCCGGCGGTGAACTTGTTGGCCAAAATGCACAATTTATGTTCTTTAAACTCTCGCCACTGCCTTCGTGCAAGCCATGCGAACCCCCAGTTGAGCCTCCGTGCCCGCCCCCTCAGCCTCCGTGCCCGCCTAAGAAGCACCACCATCACCACCGCAAATAATTAATAGCGAATTATTGTTTCTTGGTAGCTCAAACGGTATGTTATGTTACATTGTTTCTTGGTGATCCAGTTAAGGCTCAAACGGAGATAATGATTTGCTGCACGCGCACCAACTACATTGTTTCTTGGTGATCCAGTTAAGGCTCAAACGGAGATAATGATTGCCGCCAGCACGATGCATACTACATTGTTTCTTGGTGATCCAGTTAAGGCTCAAACGGAGATAAATGTTGTTTGTTAACCTGGGGGGACCGGCCTTCCCCTGGCTAAATCTTGAAGCCAGGGGGGTTAGGGGGACGGCAGGTCCCCCCCATTTTTAATCCTAAAGTTATATGACTATTTTAGGATTAAAAATCAGACCCGCTGACCGAATTATTCCACGAACCGCACTAACAGGAGCCCTGTATCTTGGATCCCTTAAAGCCTTAACGCCTGAATTTCTACAGGCACATAAAATTACCGCTGTCATATCCATGACCAAAGTACCACCCATTCCAGGTGTATTGCATTTTCAATATCCCATCCCCGATCACTCATCTTCCAACACGCAAATGCAACTAATGTTACCATTCATCACTTCAAACATCCATACCCTCCGCACCAAAGGACACAACGTCCTCGTACATTGCTACGCCGGCATTCATCGTGCCCCAACCGTAGTAGCACACTACCTTCAGAGATACGAAGGCCATACCGTTGACGCAGCTGTTAAAAAAATAAGAGCAGCACGTTACATAGCTTTTGTAGACGGTAATACCTTTGACTTAAGGGCCTTGCATCCGTAAATTCTTTGATACATTGATTATAAATGATACCTCTGCAAATACTCTCCTTGGTTACCCTTGGCATAACCCTATCGGGTATCATTGCAGGACAAGCGCTGCACGTATCCAAAGAAAGTACCCTGTTATTCGGTTGGTTATGGTTTAACCTCTTTATTGCCGTATACGAATTTTATATCGTGTATAACCGTCATAAATTCCACCCAGATAAATGCCCTGCAAACTACTGGCAAGAAAAAGTCCGCGGTGACTTTTGGTTAAACACCTGGCACGAATACACCTGCCAATCCGATCTCCGCTACTTAAACCCCATTAGCTACGTATTTTCCATAGAACTGACGAATGCCATACTGGTTGTCTTGCTATGGATAGCCTTCCTTGCCTTACAAACCAAAACCGTATCCACCCTCCTTTGGAGCCAACTTATCGTCTGTACACTGTACTTTGCATCACTTGCACGTAATATTAAAAAACCTGTATCAGCAAAAACGATTATCTATCTATTTATCTCCTCGTGGTGGATACTCGTTCCATTGATCATCTTGCATCTTAAATAAAAATGACACCACGTTTTAAAATAAATGGCAGTGTTTGCAGATAAGTATCAACCCACTTCCCTGCTGAAACTTGATTATGGTCTACATGTAGGTCAGGTTTTACACTCTCTTGCGCACTCTGACCAACTACCCCACATTATTATCGAAGGAGCCCGAGGATCCGGTAAAAAAGCCCGTGTAAACCTATTTCTTAAAGAAAAATATGGTACGTTCAACACCTCCCGTGTGCTAATGCATCTCGACATTCCCGGCAAGACAGAAGAAGTTAAAACATTAGCCAGCCGATACCATTATCAACTTAATCCGCATATTCACAACATCTACGACCGAACCTTGATACAGACGTTTATCAGCTCCGTCGTCCAGTGCGAAATTATTTCTGGTACCCCTTACCGAATTATCGTTATCGAAGACGCCGATCTACTGTCCTTAGAAGCACAAGAATCACTCAGGAAAACCCTCGAAACTTACATACAATCTTGCCGGTTTATATTTTTATCCAACCGCGAAGGACATATCATCGATCCCATTTATAGCCGTTGCGTAAAGATTGTCGTTAACTCTCCCACCGAAAAGGAAATCACAAGCATCCTCGATAAGATATGCAAAGATGAAAATATTACCGTCAAACCCGATGAGGTCAAAAGCATTGTAACAGGATCTAAACGTGATCTATCCAGAGCGCTCCGTTATCTGGAAAAGTATACACTGCGATCTACATACGAACAAGATCTAAAGTTTAATCTAAGAGAGTATGACAGTGTATACAACTATTGTTGCACGATCATTGATACCATTATTAGCGGCACGGATATTGTAGGAACCATGGACGCAGTTCGTTCCTATCTATACGAATTGGTCAACTACTGCACCGATAACAAAGAACTGCTCGCTATTTTGCTGGATATCACACTAAACAAAATTCCGAAAACCTGTCATGCAGAACGATACATGCTGTGTAACATGGCATCCGTAAGAGAAGAATCTATTCGACAGAGTAGTAAAAGCGTATACCATGTCGAAGGATTTTGCCTGTATATTTTCGGCATTGTTAAAAACATTATGGAACAGAAAGCTACCGCCAAGAAAAGTGTCAAAGGAAGCAGCAAAAAATAGGGGGAAGGGGCTTTAAATAACATCGAGGTTATCCTTATCCGCCTTGCCCGGTTCATCTTCAGAATCCTCCGAACCATCCGTGTCGTCCTCAGATTCCGAAATGTCGTCGTACACCCCTCCAGGAGTCTTGTTATCATCCGGACGATTTGATGTCATATCCCATAAATTTGCCCGTTGCAGAATCTCAATGTCGCTTTGATCATAGACCTCTGCGATCTGCCCTTGGTTCGTATTAAAATCAAATAGCTGAACTAGTACGTAGTCGTCCGGACTAATACGCGTCCTCAATGAACCACGAATACGACATACGATAGTCTGGTATTCCGTTGAACCGGGTATCTGCGTGTACACCTGCATACGCCGATTTCCAAGAGACCGCAATACACGCCCATAAACCTCGCATTCGTCTGCCTTTTTTGCAATATCTGCCGCTCTCCGCACTCGAGTACCGGTGGGCTTGTTTTTCTGACGCTTATGGCCTGATCCTCCTGATGTGTTCTTTGGCATTTTTAATTTAGATTCTTACTTCATTTTTTTAGTAGTCTTTAAGATAGAATATAAAGCCTTCTTAACCTTACCATTCTTAGGAGCATTAGGCAATACACGAACATAATACTGCTTAAGCATATCATTATTAACCAAGTCGTAAAACGACATCTTTCCCTTCGTATACAAGGTTATCAAAGAAGCCTGAGCTATAGCCGTGTCCAAGCTATCCGATCTGACGATAAGCAACTCCTTCTTACGATCATAAAAAAAGTCCTTGCTGAGACTAAGTATGTTGTTTAACTGCTCTTGACAGGTAGGCTTAATACGGGTCCATATGTACACATTGCTAAAGTGTTTAACGGGAGCTACACTCGGTACACTCTCGTCGATAATCTCCACACGGTGAAGAAAACCATACTTAGCACGCTTAAGACTGTTGGCCGACCAAATAGCTATCCCGCCATGTGCCTTATCCGTAGCATCCGGTGGACCAAAACGACGAAATAAATCCTTCATGTTCTTGATATTCGGCAACACCGGAGCAGGAGGCTTTTCGGCTTGCATTTGAGTTCCTCCCATGGCTCCCATTCCTCCCATTCCTCCCATTCCTCCCATGGCTCCGCCCATAGCGTAACTGGCGCCTCCGATAGATCCCATGCCGCCCGCAGCATAACTGGCTCCGCCCATTAAACCATAGCCGCCCATAGAATCAGCGGGACTGTATACAGTACCCATTAAACTATAGTTATCTTCATACGCTGATGCCGGAGCAGGCCCAAATCCGGAATTCATCTGATCAAATCTCATGTACGACATTATATAATTAACCGTCCGAAAGGTTTTTTTCTTTGTTAAGTTATAATGTCACTTAGACCACTTAACAGAGATCCCAAGTTTATGTCAGGCGACTATGCTTCGATGTTTACGATCCCCGCCCATCAAGGCAATCTCGAATTCGCCTCCAACCCCTACAAGCCTGGATCATGCCACCCATCCGACGTCACATGTTTTCACCTCGTTAAAGGTGCCGCTCCGTGCCAGACCGATCACAGCACCCTGCTGGTATGGCGCGCGACCGGTGGTCTCACAAAGTTAAAGATGGGTCCCGCCCCAGTCAGCAAGTAAGCGCGGCACTGAAACAAAGCAAAGCAAAAACTGTTTATTTTTGCTTTGATTTTTCCTTTTTTTCTTTTGTTTGGGTTTGGTTTGGTTTGGTTTCGACCCTGTTGTTTGGTTTTGTCCCCTGTTTACAGCGGCTTCGTAATGTCACGGAGAGCGTGCAGACCCGACAAGGCATCGCTCTCCGTGCACAACCGAATAATCGCCTGCACCAGAAGTTGCACTTGTTCAGGTGTGCAGTCCGCGACGTTGGCAAATTCGCCCCACAGGCAGCTTTCGCACGACTCCTCGTGCTTGGCAATCTTTTCGACCAAGTAGGTCATGTAGTAGCTCGACATGCGGTTGATCTTCTCCACCAACACACACTTACCAGCCCGTGGCATCGGGCGGTGGTCCGTGCACCCGTCCAGCAAAAACACCGACACCGGGTAATCCACACCGGAAAGCCACACCACCGCCTCGATGTTCTCCGTGTTCAAGGGCTTGAAGTCAATGCGATCAAGCGTGGAGCTCGTGTAAATGTTCTTGTTAAAGCGCCGGCTAATCGCCTCCAGAGCGTTCTTCGCGTAGATCATCTCGCGCGTGTCGTCGAAGTAGTAGCCGCGAACCGCCGGCACGAGGGTAAGGCACTTGGAGGTGTGCATGGACATGTTTGACAGTTGAGAAACCCGTAGGCTGAAAATATCGGTAGTGTTCACGGTGAAGGGTACGGACGGATCAATTTTATGGTGGAAGGGGTGAGAGGGATGGAAGGGAACGGATCGAGAGAGGGAGGGGTATTACCATGACCCCTCACGCAACTGACGGGCAATTTCACCCTCTACATCAGGAGCCTTCCACCCAGCAGGCTTAATCACCTTACCGTCCGTCTCGCGACGGATGAACTTACCCGTTTCAGGATCACGCTTATCCATGTTAGCCTTATGAACCAGGTCAAAAATAGACGACAGGTTTACGCCATGCTGCGCACTGGTATTAAGACTGTAATACCAAGCATCCACCAACGCATCAAACTGAGCAGCAATCAAATCAACCGGTGTATCATACGTAAAATTCTTGCACTTATCACGAGTATCCAAACACTCGGTCATGAAACGATCCCGATCCTCGGCATCCTCGCATACAGTGCAAGCCAGCTCGTCCAGCTCACTAATAACCATCCGAATAATAAACTTGGCCTTTTCACGGGTCATCTGGATAGGCTTATCCGGACAGGCCGAACCGGTCGACCCCTCAGTAAACTCCTTTACAGCAATAGCGTTGGAAGACATTTTTATTAATATCATATAAATCAATTTCACATTGCTTGTATTACGACGAGGTTTAGTCCTGGCGCAAAATTGATGGGTCACCTTAACGCATGCACCATGAGCGGCAGCGAGGTTATTACGCTTACGTTTGGCGAATGCGCGGAGAACCATAAGGGCATGGAAATTATCGGACAGCCCATTTCCGCGGGCGAGGGCTTTCAGTTGTCCGATATTATGGAGATAAAGGCCGTTGCCGATGCAAAAGGCATTAAAACCGAAGTACATACCCTTGATTCGGGTGTTAAGGAGTGCCCCTTGGCCTATGTGCTTGTTATGCGAAATGCCGTTGATGCACTGCTTACACCACATTCAGAAGCGGCCCTTTTTGCCGAGCAACGCGCCCTGCAATACGATAAGAAGGCATACATGTATGGGCGCGTGGTAAACAAGCATGCTCGGTGGAACCTGTGTTATAACGACCATGCACAGGAACCCGATTATGCGTTGGGTAAGGGACGCATAATCCCGTTTAATCAGGTTCCCCTGTTGAGCCTACTTAGAGAAGAGATTGGTGCAATGCATCAGAAAGCCAAGGAGTTGAAGGTGGAATCGAATTACTATTACGACGCACGTAAATGCGGTATCGGTTTTCATGGGGATACGGAGCGCAAGAAGGTAATTGGCGTACGGTTGGGCACCGTTAACTTACCGATTTACTATCAGTGGTACTTAAACGGAGAACCCATTGGGGGTCGAACGGATATTGATTTGTTTCCGGGCGATATTTACGTGATGAGCGAAAAGGCAGCTGGTTCCGATTGGAAGCGCAAAATCATTCCTACATTGCGCCATGCAGTCGGTAAGGAATTCAATAAGTTACCGATCGCTGCT
>JACCDO011742143.1_pt1 | contig 18160 bp, 18 predicted proteins | sample 7446101 | NCBI WGS metagenome assembly JACCDO01 (sample SAMN15323440, study PRJNA562643) | freshwater metagenome | isolation source: river surface water | place: USA:Blue River Watershed | collected 2017-08-16 | reverse complement strand
CGTCATTTACTGGTGCAGGCGCATCTGGAAATTGGAACATTAACATTACTGGCAATGCAGCTTCTGTTACCAACGGAGTTACAACCACTGGCAGTTACAACAATCCAACCTGGATTACAGGTATTGCTGGTAGCAAAATTTCAGGCGCAGTTGCATTGGCAACCAGCGTTAGCGGCGGATCTATTAATGGTACAACTGGTACATTTAGTGGTGTGGTCAACGTAGCAGCAGGCAGTGATAAAGGTATTAGATTCCCTAACGATGCGTTTGGTGGTAGCGGTGATACTGCTACAATTACCTTAGAAACTTCCAGCGGCGAAGCAACTAAGATGACATTCCGTATGACCAACGATGGCGATGACGGATTTAGATTTATTGCAGGCTCCGAAGACGGCCTAACAATGAATGGTCATACTGTTTTACACGCAAACAATTATACCAATTGGGTTCCTAGTAAGACAGGATCAGGTGCCAGCGGTACTTGGCCAATTAATATCAGCGGCCAGGCAGCATCTGTAGCTAATATTTCCAGCCAGCAGGTTATTAATGCTTTAGGATTTACTCCTGTAAACGGTGCTACTACTCCATCATATCTGGCTAACGTAGGCCGCGTAACTGCTGAATCTAACGGCACAGGCGAACCAGGCAACAAATTAACTCTAAGAGAAGTATACAGTAACGGATACCCTACATCATACGGTAATGTTATTACACTAGGCGGTTCTGGCGGCGGCCAAATATTAGTTGGCTGGAGCGGCACAACTGGCGCACACGCTGACAACTATGTACGTAGTCGTAGAGATACTGGCAACACCTGGAGTGGCTGGGCTAAAATAGTTACTGATCAAAATATTGCAGGTATTGTTTCTAGCATCGGTCTAGGATTTACTGTTACATCTGGCAATACTCAGTACACAAACGGATTTACAAACCACGTAGGTAACTTCAGAAATGACTATAACTGGTTTGATGTTTATCCTCCGGTAGGCAAAACAATGTTAAACTTGTTAGGTTTCATTCCGAGTATTGCAGTTATTCACTATGCAGGTGGTGTTAACGGTGACGACTCGATGCGTTGTACTTGGTCAAATCTAGGAGATAGGATTAGAGTATGGGTGCAGAACACAGAACAACGAAGCACACCGGCGGCAAACTGGTTAGCTATTTGGGGAAATTAAAATGTATTATATTTGCGTAGAAAATCAAGCAATTACCGGAGTCTTTAATTACGAGCCAGGTGTACCCGAGGCTGTTTCTGTAACAGAAATAACCGACGAGCAGTACGATGCTATAGTTAACGCTAAGACACATTACTTTGACATTCCTACATTAGAAGTTAAGGCATATTCTACAGACTATATTTCTGCTGAAGAAGCTAAAAAAGCTCAGGAATTAACCAATGCTGAAAGCAGACTCATACTTGACTCCACTGATTGGAAAGTATTGCGTCACATAAGACAAAAAGCCTTGGGACAACCTACAACTTTAAGCGATCAAGAATACCTTGAACTAGAACAAGCCAGAGCAGATGCAGCAGATGCTATTGTGCAAATCCAATAAATATATGAATAATTCGGAGTTTTTATAATGGCTTATGAGATTAACAGGTATAACGGAACGCTTTTAGTATCGGTAGACGATCAGACCCTTAATACCACAGCCGCAGATCTAAAATTAGTAGGTAGAAATTACTCCGGATACGGCGAAATTCAAAACGAAAATTTTGTTTGGTTGCTAGAAAATTTTGCAGGATCTACTGCACCAGAAAGACCTATCACCGGACAAATTTGGTACGATAGCGCAACCAAAAAACTGAAGTTTTATGACGGTACAAGATTCAAATCAGCTAGCGGTGCAGTACCAAGTGCCACAGCACCTACTGGTTTAACCAGCGGAGAGTTCTGGTTTGACTCTGTACAAAATCAATTATATGCTTACAACGGCACTGACTTTGTATTAATTGGACCAGACAATGCTCCAGTATACGGAGATGCGGGGTCAATTCCTGAAGTTGTAAAAGATAACGTTGGCGGCAATCAGAGCATTATTAAAATTACCGCAGGCGGCACAACAATTGCAGTAGCCAGCAATAGTAGTTTCGTACTTAATTCAACAGTTAACCCTATTACAGGGTTTAGTCAAATTAAGAGGGGTATTACATTATCTACTTCAGATACTACGACAGGCGTCACAACTACTGATTATAAAATTTGGGGTACCGCTGCCAACAGTGATAGACTTAACGGATTTACATCAGGCGAATTTTTAAGAGCCAGCAATGCTATTTTTACAAGTCAAGTAAGATTTAAAGATCCCGGATTCTCGGTAGGCGACCAAGACGATTTTAAAGTTAGAATATTAAACGGTGACGAAACAACATTAGAAAATACGTTGAATCAATCTTTGGTTTTTAGAATTTCAAACGGCTTAATCGATAATAAAGACATTATGATTATGTCTACTACTGGTGCTGATCCTGGATCTGACAACAGATTTACTCTAGGTACTGCTACTAAACGTTGGAAAGAAGTTCACGGAACAGTTATTAAAGCTAGAACTTTTTATGGAGATCTAATAGGTACCTCAATGATTGAAGCATCCAGCATTGACTTAAAAGAAAATCTAAGACCAATTGACAATGCTTTAGATTTAGTCCTTCAATTAGCAGGTTATATCTATGATAGAAAAGATCAATCTGTAGTTAATGAACCTGGTTTGATTGCAGATTATGTTAATAACATAATTCCTTCATTAGTAGAAAAAGATGCTAATGGAAAACCAACTGGTGTTAAGTATACACGTTTGGTTGCCTATCTAGTTGAGGCAATTAAAACTCAGCAAGAACAAATTAATGAATTAAAAAATAAGGACTAACAATGGCATATCAAGTAAACAGATTTAACGGTACATTTTTAGTTTCTGTAGCCGATGGTACGATCGATTCTAGTACCGATCTTAGATTTGTGGGTAAAAATTATGCCGGATACGGTTCAGTGCAGAACGAAAACTTTCTATATCTATTAGAAAATTTTGCAGGATCTACACAACCAAGTAAACCAATTTCTGGACAGTTATGGTATGATACCACAGACAGAAAAATTAAAGTCTATGATGGTACAAGATTTAGAATGGTGGGCGGTGCAACATCATCAACTACTGCTCCAACCGGCTTATCTACAGGTGAGTTTTGGTTTGATTCAACAGCCCAACAACTTTATGCCTGGACAGGTAGCGAATACGTTTTAATCGGACCAGAGAACCCGGCATCGCTAGGTGAAACAGCAATTACTACACAGGTTGTAAAAAGCACAAGTGGTGAAAACAAATCAATTGCAAAGTTTCAATCAGGCGGCACAGTAATTGCAGTATTAAGCAAGGAACAGTTTGATCTAAACAGTACATTGAATCCCATTGCAGGATTTACGACCATACATAAAGGTCTTACTCTTGTAGATACTAACTCTGATGGTTTAACATCTTTAACTTCCACTGCATCTTTTTGGGGAACATCAGCTTCTGCAAATTCTTTAGTTGATACAGATGGTACGCTATACACTGTTTCTCAACTAGTTAAAACAACAGCACCTACATTTAGTGCATCGGTAAATTTAACATCAGGTTACACAATTGGACCTTTGAATAATCCTAGTCTAAGTGTATTCTTAGAAGATAATTCAGATGTCACCTTACAGAATCAAACTGGAAATAGTGTCCTATTTAAAATCAAAATATCTCCAACTGAAACAAGATCAATCGCAACAATTGCACCGACTGGAATACTTCCCGGTGCAGCTTCGACCTATACATTAGGTGATTCGACCTACACTTGGAATTCGGTATATGCCAACAACTTTTATGGCACAATGGTTGGTAACGTTACAGGAACAGTTACAGGAACAGTTACAGGAAATGTTACTGGAAATGTCACAGGTAATGTTACAGGAAATTTAACAGGAAACGTTACAGGTAACATTAGTGGTAACGCTGGTACAGCATCAGATGCAAGAAAGTTAAACGGCGCCGATGCTTCTGCTTCTGCAACTGCATCAACTATTGCATTGAGAGATGCATCTGGCAATTTATATGCAACACAGTTTATCGGAACAGTTGACAAAGCAGACAGAATTAAAATTGATAACAGTGCTGTTGATACTGATGTAAGTTACAGAAGTGCAAAAACTACTAAAACAGCAAATACAATCGCAGCTAGAGATAGTGCCGGTAATCTAAGCGCCAACGTTTTTAACGGTACTGCAACCGCTGTTCAAGGTGCTGACCTTGCTGAAAAATATCTTGCTGATAAAGAATACGAAGTTGGTACAGTATTAATGGTAGGTGGAGAGAAAGAAGTTACCGCTACTGTTTGGGTAGGACAACGTGCTATCGGTGTTGTTAGTAACAAGCCTGGTATTATTATGAACCAAGAATTAGAAGGCGGCACACAAGTAGCGTTAAAGGGTCGAGTACCAGTGAAAGTTATTGGACAGGTCAAGAAAGGCGACAGATTAGTAGCAGCCCCAGATGGATGTGCAATAGCAGTAGAAGGAACTAACCCAGATACTTTTGCCGTGGCCTTAGAAACTAACTTAAATACAGAAGTTAAATTTGTAGAAGCATTAGTATTATAAGGATAAGAAATGGCAGGATCAGGAACAACCGCACTTGCAGCCGACGTAAATGACCCGTTAGGCACCGGCGCAGCCCTTATGGGAACAGGCTCGGCTTCTAGAGGTTACGGTCAGACAACATTTGGAACAGGAGTATCGACTAGTACAGTTATAGGTCCTAGCGATTATGATTCGATCCGTTACAACTTATTAAATGCCAGCGCACACCAAAACGGAACAGCCGCTGCCTTGTCGTTAGCTGGAAATGTATCTGGACAATTAATTAATTCAACAGATGCAACTACTTTTAGCAGTTATGCCGCAACAGTAGATGCTGATAGATTTAACTGCCACTCTACAAGAAAAAGTACAACAGCGTATGGCGGCAATTCAAGAACAACCTCGTGGACTAGTGCTGCGGTAGCTAATTATACTTTATTTTTTGCCAGCGGTGATGCAGCAAGATATTTTTGGAATGGCGGAGGTGCAATAAGAATTACAAGTTCTAGAACAGGTGGCGCCGCCACTGCTCAAAATACTGCCTGGAGTAGTTTGCTATCAGCTGCAGGTACTCAAGAATTTGGTGGAGCAAGTGTTTATAGTTGGGGTACTTCCTTGACAACTTTATATTCTGCATATTCTAGCGCACCTTATTCTTCAAACAGATATACCATTGAAGTTAGTTTAGATGCACCAATGGGTTCTGCTACACAGTTTACATTTAAACTAGGATATAGAGATCCATATGTAGACCCTTCGCCAGGTCACCCTCCATTACCTGAAGATATTGTAGATGGAACACTAAGCTATAGTGTTGATTTAGTATATCCAACTGGCGGCCATTCTTTGACACCTAGCGGAAGTTGGACATCTTATGCACCTACAAGCTACGGTGCAGGCGCATACTCAGCCTTCTAAAATATTTGGACCCCACAAAATAGCTGGTAAATAATCAGCTATGTTTATTCGGAGGTCCAATGGACGACAGATTGTCTACAGCTCTAGACTTTGCTAATTATCGGCAAACTCTAGCTATTCAAAGAAAAACCCTAAAAGAAAAAATCGACGGACAGTTGACTTACGGTCACGCCTCTGGCATTTTTAAAATTGATAGATCGTTGATTGTGTTTGTACAAATGCTAATCGATCAAGGTCGTAAAGAAAATGTGCCGTTGATCGACGCTAATGAAAATCCAGTCTTAGTTCCTAATCTAGAACTTTTTAGAGATGAAATTTTAGATAGGTATTTCACATCAACCTACGAATACTACGAAGAGTATCAAAAAATTCGTCAAAGCAGAACAGTAGAAAAATTACTAAAATGACCAAAGGTGTAGTTTTATACGCTCACAACAGTCCAGATGTTGACTATGGTCTAATGGCAATTATCGCCGGCGGCCTAGCATCCAAACATCTAAAACTTCCTGTGTCGTTAATCACTGACAAGTGGACCATTGCCTGGCTTAAAGAATCTAATATGTATGACAAGGCCTCCTCTGTCTTTGATAAAATTATCGAAGTTGAAAAACCTATAACAAAGAATGTTAGAAAGTTGCACGACGGATTTCATAGCAAAACAGTTCCATTTACAAACTCTAATAGATACAGTGTTTGGGATTTAAGTCCATATGATCAAACATTATTGATAGATTCGGATTACCTTATTTTCTCTGATAGATTAAATGAGTACTGGTCAGTAGACGCCAATGTAATGATGGGGCAGTCTATGAATGATATTACCGGTGAAAGACACGGTATATTAGATAACGCAGTAAGTGAAACCGGAGTACATATGTTCTGGGCCACTACTGTTATGTTTACAAAAAATAAAGAAAGTGAATTCTTTTTTAAACTGGTTGACTACGTTAAAGACAACTATAGATATTATGCAGATTTGTTTAGATTCAATCCTACACAATTTAGGAATGATATTGCCTTTAGCATTGCTAAACATATTATGAATGGATTTGAAACGGAGTTTGTTTATACACTACCTCCGGTGCTAACAGTTTTTGATAAAGATATTTTAGAATCTGTAACTGGTGATAAGTTATTATTTTTAATTGACCAACCATTAAACTGCGGAAGTTTTTGGGCGGCAACAACGCAAGGCGTCGATGTTCATATTATGAATAAACAAAGCATAATTCGTAACAAGGACTCTCTACTGGAGTTAATATGAATTTTGGATACTTGATATTTGTTGCTGCCCATCCTACAATTGATTATTTAAAATTAGCCTATGCCTTAGCATTGAGCATAAAACTTACTCAACGTCCGGGCTATGATAGAGTTTGTCTAGTAACAGACAATGTTGATGCTGTAACTAAATTAAAATCGCCCTGGGTATTTGATTTTGTTGAAGCTCATCAAAACGGTACCGGATGGGATAGTCGATCTGATATGGATCTCAAGTCTCCGTTTGACGAAACAGTATGCTTAGATGCGGATATGTTATTCCTAAGAGATTATAGCCATTGGATTGACTATTTTATAAAAAATTCTGATCTGTATATTGCTAATAAATCTTTCACTTATCGAGGCGAAGTTGTAACTAGTGATGCTTACCGTAAAGCATTTACTAGAAATAATCTTCCTAACTTATATTCTTTCTTTACTTTTTTTAAGAAAGGAGCAAAGACAGAATTCTTTGAACTTGCTAGAGAGATAATGAAAAATCCTAACGAGTTTAAAAATTTATACTTGTCTGAGCATAAGCCAAAGATTATTGGTACAGATGAGTCGTTTGGACTAGCGGCTAAGTTATTAGATATTTCAGACGAGATAAGTTACGATTTAGATTTTCCTAAAGTTGTTCACTTAAAGCCATTGGTGCAGAATTGGCCTTGGGATGCAGACAAGGTAACAGATCACGTTGGATTTTATTTTAATTCTAAAGGCGAATTGAAGATAGGAAACTTTCAACAACATAACATAATTCATTATGTAGAAAAAGAAATAGTAACAGATGAAATTGTTAGTATGTTAGAGGAACTAGTATGGAACAAGTAATTCCTTTTGACGAATGGATCAAGACAGCGGTTGCTCCCGATGAAGACGAGTACTGCTTTCTCTTTGATTCTGAAGGAGTAGTTACCGGACTTCATCCTGCATATAGTGTTGTTAATGAAATTAATAAACTTAAAATTGATACTGAATTAGCACTGTCAATCTATGATGGTGTTGAATCTTTTAGAAAGTATAGAGTAAACCCTGTTACAAAAGAATTGGTAAAAATTAGTTCTTTTTCTGAAACACAAGGTCTCACAAAAATGGACGATGTGTTACACAGAATTGTTGACAAGCAATGGTCTTCAATTACTGATCCTGATATCACAGTCAGTTATAATTCTAAAGTGTTATCTTTTTCTTTGAATGAAAAATATAAAAATACAATCTGGGCCGGCGACACTGAAATGATATTTTTAGTTACAGACTATAATGATCCTAATGTATTACGACATATGCTGAGTTTTAGAATTGGTGACATTGTAGAATCAACCAAGTCTTTTGAATTGTTGCTACCTAAAAAATTCAGTGTTTACACCCGTCGAGTATTTGACAAATATATTTTTGAAACAGTATGAAAACAGCAGAACTAGATATCGTATTTTTAAGCTATGACGAGCCCAATGCCGATATACATTATGCTGACCTGTGTAATAAAGTACCCTGGGCAAAGCGTGTACACGGAGTTAAAGGAAGTGACGAAGCACACAAAGAAGCAGCCCGCCAAAGCGAAACTGAATGGCTCATAACTGTTGATGCGGATAATATTGTTGATAGTAAATTCTTTAATGTAGAATTTGATCACACTGATTCGAAAATTCAAGTTTACAGTTGGCTTGCTAAGAATAAAATTAATGGACTGCTATACGGCAACGGCGGCCTAAAAATATGGCGTAAAGATTTCATACTCAATATGAAAACACACGAAGCCAGCGACAGTGACCGTGCGCAGGTAGATTTTTGTTGGGAAGATGGATATCAGCAGTTTAAAGAATGTTACAGTGAAACAGTTATCACTGGATCGCCATTTCAGGCCTGGAGAGCAGGATTCCGCGAAGGTGTTAAGATGACTTTACTTGATGGTGTAAAGTTACCACCTGACGAAATCAAAGAACGTGTTTGGTGGCACAATCTACATAGATTACGTATGTGGTCAACAGTTGGCGCACACGAAACAAACGGTTTATATGCAGTACACGGAGCAAGGCTTGGTCAGTGGATGACTAATTGTACTGACTGGAATTATGTAGATGTTAGGGATTTTGAATTGCTAAAAAACATCTATGAGCAAAACATAAATCACACCAGCCTTGAACAAGACATACAAGATTTAGGATATCATATTAAAAAAGGTATAGGTTTTGATTATCCTTACTTAGACGCTAAACAAAGTAAGTATACCTTAGATCTTTATGAAGAAACAATTAAATTAACAAACACATACCTAAGATGAAATACGATATTTTTTATGTTAGTAAGAACACTATAGACGAATCTGGTTGGCAGACTTTTCGTAAGCGTTTCCCATCTGCACAGAAAATAGAAAATGTAAAAACATTTGCCGATATAAAGAGCAAAGCATTTACAAAATTTTTCTGGGTAGTGTGGAACGATATTATAGTCTTGAAAGATTTTAAATTTGACTATGAAGTATCAGAGTGGGATAAAGATTATATTCACGTATTTAAAAACGGAAATTTTTATGACGGCATAACGCTATTTCCTAAGTCTGCTGATTTCACACAAAAAGAATTTGATAATAGATTCTTCTTAACAGGCAAAAAAGAAATAGATATTCAGGCAAGTAAACCTAACTTGTTTGATATTGTGTTTATAAGCTATAATGAAAAAGATGCTGATAGTAATTATAGAAAATTATTAGAAAGATTTCCAAGAGCAAAACGCATTGACGGTGTAAAAGGTATTCACCAGGCTCATAAAAATGCAGCAAGATTATCAATGACTGATATGGTCTGGGTTGTTGATGCAGATGCAGTAATAGAAAATGATTTCTATTTTGATTATCAAATACCTGTATATGATATCAGTGCAAGATCAACAGTACACGTATGGAAGAGTAAAAATCCTATCAACGGATTAGAATACGGGTACGGCGGAGTTAAATTATTACCTAAGCGATTGACAATGTATTTAGACACCAGTTCAATTGATATGACAACTAGTATATCGTCTAAATTTAAAGTAATCAATAAAGTATCAAATATTACTCAATTTAATACTGATCCGTACTCTACTTGGAGGTCAGCATTTAGAGAATGTGTAAAATTATCTAGTAAGGTAATTGATAGAAACTACGACGATGAAACAGAAGAGAGATTGCGTGTCTGGTGTGAATTACACGATAATGTGCCCTATGCATCTTATGCCTACGCCGGTGCAGTTGCCGGTAAAGAATATGGCGAAACAAATATTAAAAATTTAGAAGCACTATCTAAGATCAATGATTTTGATTGGCTAAAGGAACAGTTCGATGAGCGACACGGAGAGAATTAAAAAATTCATCCCGATAATGAATGCTATTTCGCCTACAGTTTGTATGGCAAAATGGCATCATACTACGATATATTTGCAATCTGGAGAAACACACAGTTGTTATCACCCAAGGCCGCATAAGATTCCCTTGGAAGAAATTAAACTAAACCCATCAGCGTTACATAACACTCGCACTAAAAAGATGGAACGATTAGAGATGTTGAACGGGACTAAACCTGCCGGATGTCAATATTGCTGGAATATCGAATCGTTAGGCGAGGAATATATCAGCGATAGAAAAGAAAGAAACGCTGCAATCTATACAGAGACTCGTTATAAAGAAATCAAAGATGGCTGGTGGGACCAAAACATTAATCCTGAATATATAGAAATTAGTTTTGGCAACGAATGTAATTTTAAATGCGGTTATTGTCATCCTAAGCATTCTAGTAGCTATTACAAAGAAATCAAAGACTTCGGTCCTTATACTATGGTTAAAAATCATAGGAACGATATTGATTGGTTTACGTTGTATGAAGAAGAAACTAATCCTTATGTTGCTGCCTGGTGGCGTTGGTGGCCAGAAGTCAGCAAGACACTAAACATCTTACGTATTACTGGTGGCGAGCCGTTACTACAGCAGAGCACTTGGCGCCTGTTAGAAGATCTAGAAAACAATCCATTGCCTAATTTAGAACTTAACATTAACAGTAATTTAGGAGTTAAGCCAGTGTTGATTGATAGACTGGTAGAACGAGTCAACAGTTTAGTAACTCAAGGTAAATTAAAAGATTTTAAATTGTTTACTAGTATGGACACCTGGGGTAAACCTGCAGAATATATTCGCACAGGACTAGATTTAGAATTGTGGGAGCGCAACTTCGAAACGTACCTTAGTAATACAAAATTACCATTAACTTTTATGGTAACGTTTAATGCTCTTACTGTAACAAACTTTAATTTATTGTTAGAAAAGATTTTAGAATGGAGAAAAAAGTATCCTTTTGAAAACGAAGAAAAAAACAGAGTTAGATTTGACACGCCTTATCTAAAAGAACCCTTGCAGTACGATATGAATATATTGCCTAAAGAAGAGTTTATGCCCTATATGTACAAGCATTTGGATTACATAAAAACAAATCCGGGATTCACTGAATTAGAATATGAAAAGTTTAGACGTGTTGTAGATTATATGCAGACAACAGTTTATACTGATGAAAAGATTAAAGAAGGTCGCAGAGATTTTTACAAATGGTTTACAGAGTATGACCGTCGTAGGGGAACTGATTTTGTTTCAACTTTTCCTTTGATGGCTGATTTTTATAATAGATGCAAAGATGAGTAAGAAGTTAAATTTAGTTTATGAATGGATAGGTCCGCAAGGTCCGATTACAAACAATCGTTTGCCAACAATTGCCGACTTAATGACAGCTCAGGTAAATTATCATTTTCCTAATACTCGCGGCGACTTATTTCAAAAGCCGCATTTTCATTCTAGAATTAAAAATTCTAATATTGTTCCGTCATATAAATTGCCCGACGGAAAATTTGTCTACGAATTAAATTTTGGATTATATCATTATAGAGATCGTCTGCATAATTTTTCAAATAATGATGGCTTATTAGATAACAACAGTATTACCAATGCTGTTATTGATCGTGTAAAAGCAAAGCAGGCATTCTTCCTTATAACACTATTCTATGAAGGTTATATGGACGATGATATTTTAGAAGCAATGGGCAATTATTTTACTCATAAACAAATTCCATTATCACAAGTAATATATCTAACTAACTGCGGCAATGGCAAAGAAGTATACGCAGATTTTTGTAGACGTAAGAATAAAGTACCTGAAATGCAAATGGAGTACTTTCCTGTATTTAGAATAGACAAGTGCGATGTTAAAAGTGCTATTACAGGATCTTTAACAATGAAGTATACTCCGGGCCCAAGAAAGAAAACTTTCTTGTGCTTTAATAGACGTTATAATGATCATCGATTGTTATTTTTTATGTCAGTGGTTAAGAAAGGACTGCTTGATCAATTTTATATGAGTATGGCTAAAACACAGCCAGAAGCATCCAGATCATTTAGAGAAAATGTAAAATACCTGCTTTCTAGATTTGACGATATGGGCCTAGGCGCCGATGACATAACAGAGTCTGAATCTGTACTTCCATTGATACTAGATACCGCTGATTTCAGTAACTATCCAATGGAACATAGTCCTGATCCTGTTAGAGGCTTCTACGACACATCGTTGGTTAATATAGTAACAGAAACTTATTTCTTTAATCGAATAATTCACGTAACAGAAAAGACATACAAGCCAATGGCCTTTATGCAGCCCTTTATTGTACTAGGTGCTGTAGGAAGTCTAAAGCACGTTAAGGATATGGGTTTTAAAACCTTTGATAATTTTTGGGATGAAAGCTACGATGCTGAAGTAGACGATAAAAAGAGATTTAATATGATCTTAAAAATAGTTGAAGATATAGCAAGTTGGCCAGAACAGAAAAAAATAGATTTTACATATCAAGTTGCTGATATTGTAGAATTTAATTTAAATCATTTGAATACATTACAAGATGTAGAAATAGATCATTTTGTGGAGAAATACGGAGAATGAAAAAGATACTAGTATGTGGAGCCGGAGGCTTCATAGGAAATCACTTAGTCAATAGTCTTAAATCAAAAGGAAATTATGTGGTTGGCGTAGACTTAAAACGTCCAGACTTCAGTCCAACTACTGCCGATGAATTTTATGTATACGATTTGAGAGACCAGTTACTGGTTAATACAGTAATGTCTAAACACACCTATGACGAAATTTATCAATTAGCGGCCGATATGGGTGGCGCAGGATTTATTAGTACAGGTCTTAATGATGCAGATATTATGCACAACTCTGTAACAATTAACCTCAATGTTTTAGATGCAATGGTAAAGTATAAACAACCAAAAGTATTTTATTCTAGCAGCGCCTGTGTATATCCTGAGCATAACCAAGAGGATCCTGATAATCCGTTATGCAGCGAAGAAAGTGCATATCCTGCAGACCCGGACAGCGAGTATGGTTGGGAAAAATTATTCAGTGAACGTCTTTATCTAACCTATAGTAGAAACTATGGCATTGATATTAGAATTGCTAGACTACATAATATCTACGGACCGTTTGGTTCTTGGAATGACGGTCGTGAAAAAGCTCCGGCAGCATTGTGTAGAAAAGTTGCACAGGCCAAAGAAGGGGATACCATTGAAGTCTGGGGACCAGGAACACAGACTAGAAGTTTCCTATTCATTGACGAATGTATTGAAGGTATACATAGACTAATGGCTAGTGATTGCAAAGAGCCTTTAAATCTTGGCAGTACACGTATGATTAGCATCAATAATCTTGTTTGGCTAATAGCAGGTATTGCTAATAAAACTATAACACTTAAAAATGTAAACGGCCCACGTGGAGTAATGGGACGTAACAGCGACAACAATTTGATAAGAGAAAAATTAAATTGGGCACCAGGAGAAGATTTAGAATACGGAATAGGAATTACGTATAACTGGATCAAAGGAAAAGCAAATGATCTACAGTAAAGTCAATCAATATCATCATATAGAATTTTTAAATTTTAAAAATTTATCTGAATGTAAATTTGAAGAAGATGCTATATTCTACCACCATCATTATTACGAGCAACAGCAGAACATAAAAATTTACGATTGCGTCGATGAACAGCATTGGGAACATATTCGAAACAATCCTAATACAAAAATACTGCACGAAAATTGCGGAGAAACATTTAGTCATTCTTTTGTTAGTGAAGTTGTAAAATTAATCAAAGAAAGAAATATAAATCCTCAACAAATTTATATTATTGTTATGGATGATGTTCATAAAAAGTTTTTAGTAGACGGATTGAGCAAGCACAACATTTCAGTTAATGTAGGTGTTGGCAATTTCCTTATGAGTAAAATTACATTTCCGGAAATACCAACAGAACCTTGTAAGTATAGATTCAGCTCGTTAAGTAGAAACTACAGAGCCTGGAGATTACAATTATATGCAAAGTTAGAGGAAAAAGGTATCCTTGATAAATTTGTTTATTCTTTTTTTAATATTCATCCTTATGAAGGTACAGTATTTCCTGTATCAACAATGTTAACTGATTTAGAAAATTCCGGAACTCCTGTAACTGAAAGAATTGTAAATTGGGTAGGCAAAGTTCCACACAAATTAAACGATACAGATAATGTATTAAACAAGTGGGCAGATTCTACATATCAGGCAATTCTGTCAGCAGACTTGCATTTAATTATTGAAACTCATTACGACTTGTTCTACTATGTTCCAAGCCCTGATAAGGTTTATAATAGAAGTCTAGCACCGAGTTTTATAACAGAAAAGGTATATAAGGGCATTAGTTGTAAAAAGCCTTTTATTGTATTTTCTACACCATACTTTTTAGAAGATTTATGTTCTTTAGGGTTTGAAACCTTTGGCCCTTATATAAATGAATCCTATGACAAGATTACAGATAATCAAGAACGATTAAATACGATAGTAGCAGAAATTGAAAGACTGGTAACTTTACCACCAAATTTGTTAGAAGAAGTTTTAACAGAATGTGGTAAAATAGCAGATAGGAATCTAGCTAGATTAAGAGTAATGACTCAAGATACTGGCTGGAGTAACGATTTTAGTTTTGTGCAAAATCATATAAAATCAGATGCAACTTTACGAATTCTTTAATAACATCGAACAGCGGTACAATGTTGAAACTTTAAAAAATAGTTTCAACGAAGCCTTACCTATACCGCACGTTATTATAGATAACTTTTTTCCTGATGATATTTTTAAAGATCTATGTAATGATATAAAAAATTATCCCCAAGAAAAATGGATAGTTAAAAATTTAGGAACATCTAGTATTAGAAAAGAGGCTAGAGATTTTACAGAGTCTCCTATTCTAAATCAAATATTAACTAATTTAACTGCTCATAGTTTTGTTACTTGGATGGGCAAGATTACAAATAACTCTAGCATTATTCCCGATCCGCATCATTTAGGTGCCGGATTAACAAGTACACCTAGTGGAACAAATCTAGGATTACACGTTGATTTCAATTGGAATGATACATTAAAATTAAATCGTAAATTTAATCTTATATTGTATGCTAATGAATCTTGGGACGACAATTGGAATGGACATTTGGAATTCTGGAATAAAGAATCTACAGAATGTTTATATACTGTAAGACCTAGTCCTAACAGATTAATCTTTTGGGAATACGAACAAGATCTTATTCACGGATTTACTAAACCAATTAATTGCCCACCTGAAATAGAACGTCAAAATTTAATGACAATCTATTATACAAGTAACAGCACACCAACAAGCCCACCTCACAAATCGGAGTTTTATTAATGGCAAATTTTCATCTTTATTCTCAATCATTCTTACCGGAGTTGCAGTTTGACAAAGAAACTGATATGATATTAGAAATCGGTAGTGATCAAAACGAAGGATCGACAGCGTTTTTTAACGGCCTAGCATTAAACTATGATGTTCCTTTCTACACTGTAGACGTTATCGACGATGCACAAAAAAGATTTGCACACTTAGAAAACACTAACTGGCAAATTGAACAAGGCAGTACCTGGACAAAAACAGTATTACCAACGCTTAATAAAAAGATTAAGATACTGTATCTAGATAATTACGATTGGTCTAATCCCGGCCCTAATGCAGAACGCTTAACAGCAGAATATGCAGCTAGGGGAGTCGAGTGGTCAAATTTAGGAAGTCAGGTAGAGCATATTGCACAAATGATCAATTGTCTTTCTTATATGGCAGATCATTCTTTAGTCATCTGTGATGATACTCCGTTGCAAGATCATTCTGGTATATATATCGGCAAAGGTGGTGCAGTAGTTCCTTTTCTATTAGCTAGTGGCTTTAGAATTAGATATGCAGAAAACAACGGAATTATTTTAAGCAAAGGTGTTTGATGCTCTGCTATTTTGATAGCGATACTGATGTTAATCTGCATTACATAAAACAGATTAAAAATGTAAGGCCATTGGATAGATTAAAATCTCGCCTGTCTAATTCAAATTTTACATTTGTAACTTCTAAAGATTATACTGAGCCTGGACTATATGTTATTGAAGTTAGTATGAATCCTAGTTTGTGGTGTGCGCAGACATTTGTAGGTAGCGACAACATATTACTAAACATTCCTGGCAAGACTCTAAAAGCCGCAAAAAATAAAAAAATTAGAATATTAATTATATCTGCAATCGAAGGCGACAACTTTGTTAATGCTACATTTGATGGATATATGCATCTCAATAACACAATGAAGTTGTTGGGTATGCCTAAGGATAGTCTTGTTATAGTAACTGGTAATCTCAATGCAGCAACACAATACACACAGTGGTGCAAAGATCATAACGAAGAAGAACTTATAGAATTTATAGGCGGTATTGACTGGGACGGAAAAGAAGCAACATTGCCTAATATGCCATTGTCTACAATGGTTACTAGTTTTGCTTTACCTTTTAATAGCCTTAATCGAGCCCATCGTACTCATAGGTCAGAACATTTATTTTATCTTGCAGATCATAACCTTGCCGGTCGTGTCAGCGGTGGCGCCTGGTTTGCCGAAGGAACAATCGACAACCCAATTTATCAAGATGTTGATTACAATCATTACAAGAAGCAATTACTTACACACTATCCACAAATAATAGATTTGTCAGTAGACGATTTAAAGCAACCAAAAGATACACATCCTAGTCTTACTAACAATTTTGAAATATACATATCGTCAATGTTAACGTTAGTTACTGAAAGTCACTATGACCAAGATGGCGGAATGTTTATAACAGAAAAGACAATGCGTCCTCTAGCAGTCGGCCATCCATTTATGATATTAGGACAATGTGGAATATTAGAAAAACTCAAAGCATTAGGATTTAAAACAGAGTTTGAAGGTTTAGATACTAGCTATGACAGCATACAAGATAATCGTCTTCGTTTTTTAAAATTTCACGACACACTTTTAGATTGGTGTAATAAAAATCCTCAAGATAGATTTAACTTATTACAAAAATGGCAAAGCACAATCGAACATAATTTTAAAATTTATAAAACCATAAACTTTAAAAAGCTAATGTTTGATTGTGCTATTGACTCTACTAAAAGATATTTTAAAGAAGATTTTTAGAAGATTCTTGAATATCGCTTTTTAGTTTTTCGATGTCCATTTGAAAATCTATTTTCTTAATGTCATTACGATATTCCTGAAATGTATCAAGCAGTTTCTCAGCTACCGTATTGGGATCGGAGCTATCAACTTGCTCTTGAACATTAATTTCCCATATCCGACCGTCTGTGAATTCCAACCGCAACATTATCAGATACGCAACAGGCATAGTGTTCATATAGAGATCTTCAAAGACCTCTGGCCACTCCTTCACTAAATGCCTGGGCGGTTTAAACAAAGATTTAGGCACTAGCTTCTTCAGATACCTTTGTTGCTTTCTTCTTTGGAGGATCTAAAGAATCTGCTTCCTTGCGTAGACGTGCTGCTTCTTTATACATAGCATCGGCCTGACTACGATACGACTTGGCAATATCTTGATCGCTTAGTACAGCATTTTCGTTTGCCTTTAGCGGTTGTACTTTAGATTCTTGTAATGGTACTGGATTAGGTTCTCCAATATCTTTACCTGCCGCTGGTTGTTCAGCCAACGGATTAGTCTTTGGAGCACCGCTAACAAATGTGCATAACTCGTCGATAGCACAGTTCTTCTGTTCTGCAATTAAAACATTTAACTGATGCAACGGAATAGTGTCATTAGGTGTAGGTGTCATTAGAACATTATCTGTAGGAACCTTGATTAAAATACCGTCTGCACGGAGTGCCTGCAGCATTGGTTTTCCGTCAGCGAATGAACGTACAAATAAAACTTCACCGAACTCAAAGGCATCTTGTGCCTGAATAGATTCAACGGCGTTCATAATCGAATCGTGATACGAATCTG
>JACCDO011366781.1_pt1 | contig 18163 bp, 19 predicted proteins | sample 7446101 | NCBI WGS metagenome assembly JACCDO01 (sample SAMN15323440, study PRJNA562643) | freshwater metagenome | isolation source: river surface water | place: USA:Blue River Watershed | collected 2017-08-16 | reverse complement strand
TTCATCGGGTCAAGCATTAATTTGTTCAGATTATTATTTGGCAGACATTGGATCAACTAATGGAAAATGTTATTTAGGGGGCGCAAGTAATAATTTGTTTCAAGTAAATGAGCATGCTTCAGAATTAAATTTTCATTCTTTAGCTCATTTACAATCAGGAAATTACACATTACTTGAACCTTTAACACTCTCTCACATGTCTTTGTCAGGTTATGAAGTATCTCACTATGATTTAGGAGATAAAGCTGTATTTATAGTTGATGATGGAGTTGACCCCCTTTTATATGATTACACTACTGGCTTAGGTGCTATAAACATCACTGGTAATGCGATACAAATTGGAAACATTGAAATTGATGGAAGTGATTTTGCAGATAAGTTAATAACTGCGACAAATAAGAGTCTATACATTTACAATTGCTGGTTTCATAATTGCACTCATACAGCACTTTATTTTGGTTCAGGTAGCAGTCAGGTAATTTGGATTGAATCGACAAGAATAGGAAACATTCTTACTGAATCTGCATTGTCAGCTGGCATTTATGTAAACTCAGCTAACCATTTGAAATTAGACACATGTTTCTTTGAAAACATTGGTGGCTGTGGTGTTTATGCCAACGACATGTCTCTCAAAGTAGAATTTTGTATTTTTCATGACATCTTTGGATCTTTAACAAATAATGGGCATGCAATTATTGCTGATGAATGTACTGACGTTAAATTGACTTATCTTACAGTAAATAATTGCACAAAATCTGGAGCACATTTAAGAAAAACTGGAAGTACGATCATAAGCAACTGTTTATTCACCAACGGGGGAGACCATGGAATCTTGATAGACATGGACTATCCTTTAGCATTTAACCTGAGTAAAATTTACAATAATGCATTCTACAATAATGCTGGAAATCAATTAGAAGTGAATCCACCTTATTTAATTCAGACTGGAGCTATAACCCTTACGGAATCTCCATATGTTCACATAGGAAATGATTATTTAGACTTTACTTTGAATTCTGCAACTGGCAGTGGTGAAAATCTTATTGGCAAAGCATACCCTAGTGTGTTTTATGGCACAAATTCTTTGCAAATTCTCGACATTGGAGCAGTTCAATCATTTGGAAATCAGCCAGAACCAAGGCGTAATCCTACTGTGAGTTTATACTAATGGATAAAATAAAAGTTGCTGCGATACAATTAAATCTTGTTCAATGTACTTCTGAGCATGATTTTTATTTATTACTTGATAGGCCAGTAAAAGAAGCAGTGAAAAATGGGGCCAAAATAGTGTGTTTCCCTGAGGATTTGGGGTTTTGCTTAGCCTGGGCTAAAGAAAGTTATAGAATTGAATGTATTAGGCAAAATTTGAATCCAGAAATTAAATTAATGGGGGCTAAAAACTGGCTTGAAAATTTAATTGACATAATTCTTTCAAAAATAAAATTAAATAAAATGGGCGAGTGGCTTTCTCAAAAAAGAATTTCTGACATAATAAAAAGAACATTCAAAAAACTAGCAATTCAAAACAAAGTGATTATTGTTTCTGGAAGTGTTTATGAGAGAAAGCTTTCTGGAATTTATAATTTGTGCTATGTTTATGATTCAGATGGTAGCTTGGCAGGTACTTATTCTAAAAAGAAACTTGTTCCAATTGAAATAGCCTGGGGTGTAAAATCAGGTAACCAAAATACACCTATAAAAACAAGTTTGGCAGACATAGGTGTTGTTATTTGCTACGATTTAGATGACCCCCTTTTTATTAAAGAAATGACTGATAATGGAGCACAATTTATTGTTGCTCCATCAGGGGGCTGGCGTCCTTATCCAGATTATCCTTTTGATAAAGAGAAAGAGCAACCTCAAATAAATAGAAGCATTGAGAATAAAATAAGTATAGTTAGGCCCTATTGCTGTGGGTGGTTATTCCCAGCTTTGTATTTCCAAGGTCACACTCAAATCGTTGGGCAAAGTGGTGAAATTTTGGTTGAATCTACAGATTGGGGTAAGCAAAAAAATTTTTATGCTGACTTAGCCTTGAGACCTAAAATTTTGAAATAATTGGCACTTTTTGCAGCAGGGTTTGTTCTCAAAATCAAGTACAATATGTAATGTTGTCTGGTTTAAAAATTGTTTCAAATTAGCACCATTTTTGGTGTTTACTTAGTCACATCTAAATCATTTTAGATGGTGGCTTTTTTTGTTGTCTAAAATGTGGCAATGTGCAAATATAGCACCATAATTAACTGTAAAGTGGACCAATGCAAAACCCTTGGCAAATTTGTTTTTAAGTTATGTTATTGTGTCAACTTGATTGTATTATAAGATAATCAAAAGTTAAAATAAAGAGAGTAAGGATATAAGAATGGAAAAGATTTTACAAGAAAATAAAAACAGGTTTGTGTTGTTCCCACTGCAACACCATGACATTTGGGAATATTACAAGAAGGCAGAGCAAGTTTTCTGGACTGCTGAAGAAATTGATTTATCACAAGATCTTTCTGACTGGGAGCGATTGAAGCCTAATGAACAGCATTTTATCAAGCATGTTTTGGCTTTCTTTGCAGCTAGTGATGGAATTGTGAATGAAAATCTTGCAGAAAACTTTGTTTCTGAAGTTCAATATACAGAAGCTAAATTTTTCTACGGATTTCAGATCATGATGGAAAACATCCATTCTGAAACTTATTCTCTTCTTATTGACACATACATCAAGGATAAGGAAGAGCAGAACTACCTTTTCAACGCAATTGACACTGTACCTGCAGTTCAAAAGAAAGCTGAATGGGCCCTCAAGTGGATTGGTTCTGAATCATTCACAGAGCGATTGATTGCATTCGCCGCTGTCGAAGGTATTTTCTTCTCTGGATCATTCTGTTCTATTTTCTGGTTAAAGAAGCAAGGCAAGATGCCTGGTCTTTCATTCTCCAATGAGCTTATTTCTCGCGACGAAGGCTTGCATACCGATTTTGCAGTTCACCTATACAATCATCACATTGAGAATAAACTTTCTCGTGAGCGAATTATCGAGATTATTGATTCAGCTTTGGTCATCGAAAAGGAATTCATTACTGAGGCTTTGCCTGTAAGTTTGATTGGCATGAACTCAGATTTGATGAAGCAATACCTTGAGTATGTATCAGATCGTCTATTGATGGATCTCGGAGTTGGTAAGGTTTATAATTCTGAGAACCCATTTGACTTCATGCAGAATATTGCTTTGGCTAACAAGACAAACTTCTTCGAAAAGCGTGTTGCTGACTATGTCAAGAGTGGTGTTGGAGAAACTGATAATAAAACTATTTCATTTGATGAGGATTTTTAAGGATGGATATTGTAAAGCGTGATGGTTCTAGAGAGGCTCTCAAATTAGAGAAGATCTCTTCTAGAATCAAAAAGTTGACTTATGGTCTACACGAACTGGTAGATCCAGATGTAGTAAGCACAAAGGTAGTTTCAGGCCTGTACGATGGAGTTAGTAGTACAGAACTCGATCAGCTTAGTGCTGAAACAGCTGCATCTATGGTTACTGTCCACCCTGATTTTGGTAAGCTTGCTGCTAGAATTGGAATCACATCTCTCTATAAGGATGTTGAAAAGAATTTTTCAAACATAGCTAAAAAGCTTTATGATTATGTAAATCCAAAGACAGGCGAAAAGGCTGGCATGATTTCTGACGAAGTTTATGAAATCATTCAAAAGCATGCCTCTCAGCTTGATGCCATGATTGTCCATGATCGTGATTTCAATTTTGACTATTTTGGTTTCATGACACTCAAGAAGTCTTATCTTCTCAAGATTGATAGCAAGCCAGCAGAAACACCTCAACATCTTTACATGAGAGTTGCTGTTGGTATCTGGCGTGAAAATCTTGAGATGGTCCAGAAGACTTACGACATGTTGTCACAGGGTTTATTTACCCATGCTACACCAACATTATTTAATGCTTCAACAAATCGCCCCCAATTATCATCCTGTTTTTTGTTAGACATTGATGATGATTCGATTCCTGGCATTTACAAAACTCTATCTGACTGTGCTTTAATTTCTCAAAGCGCGGGTGGTATTGGTATTAACATTCATAAGATTCGCGCCAAGGGTAGCTACATTAAGGGTACCAATGGCCATTCGAATGGTATCATACCTATGCTTCGTGTTTTTAATGAAACAGCTAGATACGTTGACCAAGGCGGTGGCAAGCGTAAGGGTTCTATCGCTGTCTATTTAGAGCCATGGCACGGTGATGTATTTGATTTTCTTGACCTCAGAAAGAATCAAGGAAAAGAAGAGCTTCGCGCAAGAGATCTTTTCTTAGCTTTGTGGATTCCTGATTTGTTCATGAAGAGAGTTGAAGAAAATGGCAATTGGTCATTATTCTCACCTGATCAAGTACCAGGTTTAATTGATGCTTATGATACTCCTGAACATAAAGCATTTACAGAATTGTATGAAAAGTATGAATCTGAAGGCAAGGCTATTAAAACTGTCAAGGCTCGAGAACTTTGGGAAAAGGTATTAGATTCTCAAGTTGAAACAGGTACTCCATACATGCTTTACAAAGACGCTTGTAATTACAAGAGTAATCAGAAGAATTTGGGTACAATTAAATCTTCAAACCTCTGTACAGAAATTTTGGAATACACAGACAAAAATGAGATTGCTGTATGTAATCTTGCTTCTGTTGCATTACCAAAGTTTGTAGTAGTTCCAACTGGCAATGTTCGTAGCAAAGATAAGAAGCTTAGAAAATATGATTTTCAGAAATTGTATGAAGTAACTTATCAAGCAACAATTAATTTGAATCAGGTTATTGAAATCAATTATTATCCAACACCTGAAACAAGAAATTCAAACATGAAGCATAGACCAATTGGATTGGGAGTTCAGGGTCTTGCAGATACTTTTGCTTTGATGGGCTTGCCTTTTGAATCAGATGAAGCTAGAAAACTTAATAAAGATATCTTTGAAACAATTTATTTTGCAGCTTTGACAGCTTCAAATGATTTGGCAAAAATTCATGGATCTTACAGTTCTTTTGAAGGTTCTCCAGCTTCCCAGGGTTTGCTTCAATACGATCTTTGGGATTTGAAAGAATCAGATCTTTCAGGTATGTGGGATTTCACATCACTAAAAGAAGAAATAAAAAATCACGGTCTTAGAAACTCTTTATTAGTTGCACCAATGCCTACTGCATCTACTGCACAAATCTTGGGCAATAATGAGTGTTTTGAGCCTTTCACAGCCAATCTATACAAGAGAAACACATTGAGTGGCGAGTATGCTATTATCAATAAGCATCTTGTTGAAGATTTAGTAAACTTAGGCTTGTGGAGTGACAACATTCGTCGTAAGTTGATTATTGGTGATGGTTCTGTTCAAGACATTGAAGAAGTTCCACAAGACATCAAAGAAATCTACAAGACTGTTTGGGAAATGAAGGGTAAGTCAATTCTTGAAATGGCAAGAGATCGAGGATGCTTCATCGACCAATCACAATCCTTGAACATGTTTATGTCTGAGCCTACAGCATCCAGATTGTCATCTGCACACATGTATGGGTGGAAACTTGGCTTGAAAACAGGTATGTATTACTTAAGAACTAAGCCAAAGGCACAAGCTTTGAAGGGTCTTGGAATTGATTTGTCATCATCTAGTATTGCAACTGTTGAGAAGCCTAAAGATGTTGAAGAAATCAAGGAATTCAGTGAAGAAGATTTTGCATCAAAGGTATGTTCATTAACAGACCCTGACTGCATAATGTGCTCTGGATAAACAGGAATTTTTGATTATTTTACATAATACATAAATACATTTGTCAAAAGCATTGCATAGTGTAATAATGTTTCCGCTTAAGGCAAACACTATCAGGCTTGCTTTCGTTGGGAACACGAGCGAAGGTTGAGCAGCTATCATAAAGGCCCCGATGCTGTGGCCCTAATACTCTTTGCAACGAAGCAAGATTTAGCCCCCTATTTATTTAGGGGGCTAAATTGACTTTAGGAGGCATTATGAAAGCAGTTTTTGCAACATTGTCGGCAATTCTTTTAGTTCCAAACATGTTTATTCCTCTTTTTATTTTGTTTTATGCTTTAACTCATCAAATTGCCAATTTGATTATAACTTGTATAATTTTCATAATAACAATTATAAGTTTTGTAATGATTTCATCATTATTTTTATTTTTTCACGCACTTGAGTTTCCTTTAGTCAGTGCGAAAAGGGGTTATTATGAATAAATTTTTTATTTTGTTAGCTTTTAGTATTTTTTCAGCAAATAGCGTGGATACAAAGAAAGTTAATTTAGTCGAACCAATTAATTTAGGGGGCGTTCATCTTTTTTCTGTAAGAGGCATTGATGCAACAAAGCGTTCAGAAATAATTTACGACAGATTGAGATATGTACTTGTGCCTTCACTTGAAGCATCTGACATAGAAGTTTCAAAGATAAATGGGCAGGCAGTTATTTTGATCAATAATGAAGTCTTTTTGACAATTACAGATCAAGATGCAAAGTTAAACAAATCCACAAAGTTTGGCTTGGCTAGTAAAATACAAAATAAATTATCAGAAAATTTGCCTAATTTAGTTCCATTAAACTTAAAATAGTCAGATAATATTTATGTATAAAAATAGTGTCGAAAGACACAAGTAATTACTTTATATCATTCTTTAAAAAAAGGAAAAATTTATGGAAGAACAAGTTGGTACCACAGATAATCGTCCTGTAGTCAGTCCTGAAGAGTACGCAGAATTGCGCAACATGCAAGCTCAGCAGACATTTTTGCAGTCGCAGGGCTATCAGGCTTATAATTTCTTGAAGCAGATCGATGGTCAGTATGAAGAGATCACTCGAAATTATCAGGCTCAAAAGGCTCAAGCGCAAGAGCAACTAGACAAGGTTGAGGCAGAGCTTCAATCAGCAAATACAACATTCCAAGATAGATTCAAGGAAATCATCGCCCAGTATGGATTTGATGGTGTAACTGCTGTAAACATTGAGGAGTCTGAGCCTCATTACATTTCTGAGCTTCAAGCTCCAGTTGCTCAGGTGCCTGACAACGATTACATTCCAACCGAAGAAGTATAATTATTTAATTGCTTCTAAAAAAATAAAACCCCCTTTTTGGGGGTTTTATTTTGTCACTCTACATCTTACAAAAAGCTCGTGTCCAATTTTATCTTCATTTACCATTATTTCATGGTGCAGCATTTCTGCATCATTTAAAAAGAAATAGGGTCTGTCTTCTGATGGGATAAGGAAAGGTATGAAGCTATTTGATTTTCTGCTATAAATTAAAAAATTAAAACCTGATTCAAAATCAAATTGATTTATTTCTTCATTGCCGCCCGGGTTAATGTATTTAACTAAGCATTCACAAATAAATGATTTTTGATTTTCAGTATCTGGCCAGAATTCAATATTACATTCATAAATGTAATCTTTAACTCCCCACGCATTCAATTTTACATCATTGCTCATAGTTGCCAAAGGTAAAATTTGCATGCCTGTGTCTAGCCCATTTTCAATAGCTGCAATCCATTCAGTTTCAGTTGGCTCTGAAATTTGATCGGTAGTGCAATTAAGCATTAAATGTGTTTGAAAATGATCAGGTTCTGAACTTAAAGTTATAAGCCCTCTTAAAAATCCTATTTGCTTTGATGCATTTGAATTAAAATGCTGGAAGATTATTCTTTGTAAAAGTGACCTGCCGTCTGTAGCATTCAGTTTGTTAACTGGTACAATCACTGGCATGTCTACAGAATAAACTTGTTCTTTAAGGTTTGTAATGTTATTTACAAAGCATAGTTCATGTTTTATTTTATGCAAATAATATGCACTGGACATTATTTTTCTCCAAATAATTCAGAATCTAAATCTTCATCAAGTTCTTCATTTGCTTGCATTTCTTCTAAATGCATTTGAGCAATCATCTCATGGACATCTTTATTTTTTGCAAAGTAAGCGTCTACAAAATTATAAGATTCATCTGTTTCATAATCTTCTTTTACACTTAGTGAAAGAGTTACTTTAACTTTTAAATTTGCATGGTTTTTCTCTAACTGAAATGCAAATGACCTCAAATCGTCAGCATCTGATAGGGTAGCCCATTTAGTTCTGCTCATAAAGCCCTGTAAATCTAAATAAGTCATGTCATCTTTTTTCGACAAGTCATAAATCATTTCGTATGGTGAAAAAATAACAATTTGTCCAGGGTCAGATGTAATGTGTGGGTGTTCATCGATCCAGCTGTCCATAAAATCTTTAATTTCCTCAGATGTTAAATCTTGTGAAACATTAATAACATTGACACCTGTAACTTCGGGTAACTCATTTTCCATTGTTGGTCTTAGCAAGCAATTTTAATTCTTTAGCTCGCTTCCTTTCCTCTTTTTCTCTATTAGCAGATTCTTGACTTTCCCTATAAGTTTCTTTTGGATGCCTAAATCTTTTTATGACGATCTCAATTCTAGGATTTTCTTTATCTATTCCACCTAGCCAATGTTGACCTTCCCAATCCCAGTGAATCCAACTGTCATTAGCTAAAATGCCAAATTTTTGCATTATGTCAGCAATTGATTGTTGATAACCTGTACAGTCTCCTACAATCCAGTTTTTAAGATAAACTTTCATGTTAATGCTAACGCCAAAATCCATTGGAGCTTTACCAGTGTCTATCCATGCAGATTTGCAAAATGGTTCACAATAAATTTCATAAGCACAGTATGCTTTAGAAGGCAAGATTCTTCTGCGAAAAATCCTTTGTGATGTTTTTTTGGTCGCAGGCTGGCCAGGAATGGAAAATTCTAAAATCAATTCTCCATCATCGAGTAACTCTTCAGGATGGACAGCATGATAAAGATTTTTTTCAATAACTTCTGTATTTTTATCTTTACTTGTTCTTTTAACAGTCATAATTTATTTATGCATACCGAAAATAATAGGTATTTACTGTTATTATAAAACAATTACGAAGTATATGATGTAAATGTAATACTTATCTTATTAACATCTCCAGCTTGTACTGTTCTCGTGTATTCAGAATTCATCGCTGCCAGCCCAATATATAAAGGTATGTTTCCTATATATAATGTTAATCCATTAGAGCCAGTTCGCACTAATTGGCCTCTATTTTGAGATTTAATATAATTATTGACGTTGAACATTTCTTCTGGCGATGCTAACACTGTCATTCTTCCAGAAACTTTATAACTATCTATAGAAAAAAATGGAGTTTGTCCTTGGCCCACAAAATATCTTTGGCTTATTTTTGCATCGAGTTCTATTTCAGCACTTTCTATAGCAACTGCTGTTGAAGTACCTTCAAAGCCAATCGGTCCATTGCTGCTAATTAATAAAGAGCAATCAAACCACCTTGCAGTTCGTGCAATTGGCTCTGTAGCGTTGCCAGTAGTTACAGAAAAATAACTAGGACCATCACTTTTCAAAGTAGTGCTACATCTTACGGCATCTTTATTAATGCTGATTGTAGCTTTTTCAAGAAGTGGTTGATAGGGAGTAGTTGTTGCATTATTAGCACTTCTAATATTGTCCCATAAAAGAGAGATTAGACTGAAAATGTCACCGTTTACACCATTTTCATAGACCAATGCAGTTGAATCAATTTGGGTTGTCCAATAAATTTCACCAACATCCATGACTCTTACACCAAGAGAGCCTTGAATCATCTGCTTATCAGATAATTGATTTAATTGTCTTTGGCTGAATTTCTCTAAAATGTAAGATTGCGTTCCAAAGTTAATTTTCTGTAAACTACCCAAATAGATTGATGGTAAAACTGGCATTTTTATTTCCTTAAGATTGTATTGCTATTTTGAATAATTCTACATAATTTATTGCTTGTCTTCTTTGTGCAACAATTTGAGGGACATAAGACACAAACATCGAATCTAGCAATACTTCTAACTGTTGATTTGTCATGTTGTCTTTGCCGCTAGCAACTAAAGATCTTATCTCTTCTAATTTTTGTAAAGTTTGTGCATAAGCAGAATTTTCTGTTGAATCTACGTTTGTTTGCATATCATAAATTTCTTGGAAATGATTGAGATGCTTATTTTTTAATTCAATTATTTTTGTTCTAAGTTCTATTTCTGTTCTATAGTCATGCGATGGGGATTTAATTAAATCTACAAGTTGCTTTTCTAAAATTACTTTTTCTTGATAGTATTGATAAATTTCATGTCTGCCAAACCCTTTAACTGATAGATCATGTTCACTATGGAATTTATCTAAAAACTCTTTGTAAGGTATTTTTGACCATAATTCAGCAACTGGAGTGTTGGCTTCTTCAGCCAATTTTCTCATAAATTGCATTTTTGCTTGAGCTGTTTTATTTTTTTCTTCTCTTAGTTTTGGAACTAAACCATTTGTCATTTTGAATTCGGTGATTTTTGCTAAAACTATACCTTCTTTAGCACTATAGTTTCTGAAGTAGTGAAAATCTCCAGAATCTAATGTTTTTTTGCTTGAACAATTATCATCTTGGCATTGAGACATGTGATTATTAATAAACATGTAAGGAGATCTATCAACTATTGACCCCTTGTATTTATAGATAATATTACATCTGTTCAATTCTTGAATGACATCTGTGTCGTTAAAATCAGGTTGCAAATGGATAGAAGCATTTCCTAGAATAGTTGCAGCAAAGTCTTCTGTCATTTTCTTCCATTCTTCTCTGATTTTGTATTCGCTACCAGCATCTAATGGAGTACCAAAACTAGCATCAACTTCTATTTTGTTTTTATTAGAATCGCCAGGATTTCTTCTTAGTTTAACTTTTGCCATTGAACCATCAGGCATTGTTAATCCTTCAGTAGACTGAATTCTTTTAATTTTCTTTGGCTTTCCTGTAGTTGTATCAATAACAACATCTGCGATGCTGCCATCGTCATTGAAAAGTTTTAAAGATTTTTTGAAATCAAAATTGAATCCATAGTATTCACCAACAAAATTAACTTGTTCATCAATCACAGGGTGAAACTGACCATTACTTTCAGACCAGTTTCTTAAAGCAGAACAAATAACAATAAAGTCAACTTGAAAGCCCTCTGCATTAACGTTACAATCATCAAGTGCAGGTATGCCCATAGAAGAAGGAACTGTTTCAAGAGCGAATGAATTTCTCAATGTATCTATTGCTCTTTTTTGATCAACAGAATCATGCTCCATGTTGAAGTCGCCATACTTGTCATCTGTTAATGGAGCTTCGCCAAAAAGCACTTCCATTTGGGATTTTACATCTAATGCAGATTCAATAGGATTGCCATCATCGTCAACTAATTCTTGGCCATCTTGTTCATTTTCATAAACAGCACCTGATGATACGATAAGCTTTTGGAATGTTTCTTGATTTCCGCAAAGATTATTAGCTGCATACCATAGCGCCCTATCTACATAGCTTCCAGATGGAAATTCTTGAGAATCAAAATTTAAATTTTTACCTTGTCCAATTAAAATTTGAACTTGTTCCCATTGTTCAGGTGTTAATTCGTAATCAGTTTTTCTTTTGGCAAGATAATTTGGCAACCTTTTTGAGGCCTTGCCTCCAACTACATAACCACCTTTTTCAAGAAGAGATTTAATTAAATTCAAATTTTGTGGGTTAAGTCTAATTTGTTCTTCTCTGCTGGCTTGCAAATTTGGATCATATTGAGAATTGAATAAATCATTTGAGTCGATAGGAATTTCTAATTTACTTAAATTCAATTTGTCAAAGTAATCTTCTCTAATAATAGCACCACCTACAGCTGGATGAGAGGCTATTTGCTTCATGATGCTTATTTCTTCGTCTGATAATCCTGCCTTTTTCATGTTAGCTTCATTCTCAGAGAATAAAGCTGTAGGATTTTCATTCAAAAGTTGGCCTATCCTAGTATTGATAGTATTGAAATCATACATTAACTTTCTAATTGCATCAAAATTAACCTTATCTTTATCAGCAAAAGGCATAGTATTGATATCAGCATCTCTTCCATGAGATAAAATCCAGTTAATTTGAACTTCAATCAGTCCAATGCTCTTACATTCATCAATAAAGGGGGCGAGCATGTCAGCTGCTGCAAAAATGTAGTCTTGTTTTACTTGAGATGCAGTAAGTATAATTGCTGTATTATCAGCATTTTGTTCTTGATTTTGCTTGAAAAGCTTAGCAATGTTTGGAATTGTATTAGCATTCACTCTTTGTTTAAAAATAGCTATAAGATTTTCATCGTATTGTAAGTTAAATTTAGAAAACACTGCTTCTTTGAATCTTTGTAATTCTGCAGGTTTATCACCAAAGGCATCTTTGACCATTTGGATTACATCTACTGATGTTCCGTCTTTTTTTAAATTTTCAAGAGCTGCTTTTAATTGTTCTATTTTTTTAGTTGGCTCAATGTCTACTGATAATGATCTTACAGACTCAAAAGCAGGGCCAATAGATTCTGGATTATCAAAAATAGATAAATAATAATTTTTGAGTTCTTCAACAGTGTCTCTGTCTATTTGCTCAATTTTTCTTCCAAGAGTGGTTTCAACTAATTGCTGAAAAGGTATGACAGGTAATGGAGACAGTCTTTGTCTTTCACCTGGATCTTCAATTTGTTCAAGATTTTTCTTTGATCTTGGATACTCTATGTTGATTGCTTCTCTTAAATTATTAAATTTTGATAAATTAAAAACACGGGGCATTGCAAAACTCCTACAAAGAGTTTTACAGTTTTACCCCGTGCTATCCTATTAATTAGAAGCCAAATGAGCTAATTGATTGTATTTATCTAGTACATTCGGCCACAAATTTTCAATCCAAAGTTTTTTATCATGCTCGTAAGCAAGCTTGATTAAAATACAATACTTTGCCATTTCAATCCAAGTGGTTTCGTAAATTGACGAAGGGTAAATTTCATCAAATAAAGCTGCCCCCAATAATGAATAGTTTGCCATGTCTACTAATGTATCTTCCACAGCTTCATCTTTAACTTGGTAGCTTTCTTTATTAATAAAAGAGCCAATTCTTCGTTTTTTATCACCAATTCTTAGAAGCACACCCTTCCAAGGACTAATGCCTAGTTCTGCAGATTCTCTGAGATTACCCATTGGTAAATCATTTTCTGAATAATCTGAGTCCTTAGCTACATAAACATCATGCATGCTTTGAAGCAGATTTAAAGCTTTTGTAGAAGCTTCTTGATCTGCAATACCAAATTCTTCTAATAAAGAATTTTTGGCAAAATGATCTTTTAAAACTTTGATGTAAACATCGTACTTAACGTTTCTTGACATTTTAATTTCCCTCTTAACATTATCTCTTTTATAGAGGCAAATTTAGTTTTTTAAGCGAATATTTTATTAATGCATTTTAATGCACAAGGAGCGGCACCATGAAGAATTTCTTAATGGCTCTGTTGCTTTTTGGAATTTTGGCGGTTTCAGGTTCAACATCGAATTTGGCAACTTCCAAACGTCTTGTGTTTTTGAATTTTCCAGAAAAAGTTATTAAGTCTGGAGAACTTGGAAAACAAACAATAAAAAATACTTCGAATACAAGAATATTTTTCCATTACCTTAATGCAACGGGGCGTGAACAGGTTTTTAGTTTAAAGTTCGAAGGTAGTTTTAAAGATTTCAAATCTGGAATGGCTATAGATAGAGAGCCTGGATTTGCTGGAGCAAAAGCAAATTCTTCTTTCTTCAAAGCTCAAAGAAAATCAATCGACAATCCAAAATTAAGTATTTCATTGCCACACAGAGCAACGATTTCAGGTATTGTTGACGCTACTTTTGACCAAGGTGATAAATGGCATTGTGAAATGGGTTCTGGTCAACCAGTAGAAGGCATAAAAATTGTATCTACTGACAATTTTCATAAATTATTCAAAATTGATTTAAATGATAAAAAGCCATACTATTACAGATTGGGCGATAATCGAAATGACATAATCCCAGGCGATTATGGATTCAATTATAACTTTTCAATAAAAAATAAAACTTCTAGCAAAAAATTATTGATTTGTTATTTAGATCCAAGAGGGGGCAAAATTACCGGTGTCTTCAATGCTGATGGCAAAGTAATTACAACCAAAGAAATAAACCCGAGGGATGTAACTAAATTTTATGACAGATTCTTAGAGCCTAATGAAAGCATTGATTTATCTTATGTGCCAACTGGAGGATATAGTTACCCAATTAATTTGAAATTTAAATTGATTGATGCATAATGATACTATAATAAATAAAAAGGAGATTTTTATGGATTATAATTTCAATAAAGGTAAAATTTCATTTTGGGAAATTATCAATAAAGAACTTGGTAACTTTTCAGAAACTGAGCAAGGCAGAATAAAGGAAATCGCTAAAAGCTTTGAAGATTCTGTAGCAATTATGCCAGATGAAAACAATAACGTTTTTGCTGCAAGGAGATTGGCAAATTCTATTTTAAATGCTGATCTTTCTGAACAAAAAGAGGGCTCTATTGATACTGTGACTTCTAATGTTTTAGTAAAGTATTTTGCTCAAGCACAACCTAGTTCAATTAACAAGAGTCATTTTGTTCCTGAAGGAACTAGTCTTTCTGGAAATTTTGGCAAGTCACAAGAGGCAGAATCTGACAATTTTGAAAAGGAATTGCGCGCAACTGCTGAAGCAGAAATAGATTTACTTGAAGATTTTGATTTGAAAGATTACCAAGTAGAGGGCTTCAGAAAGAAATTGATTGTACCATCTAATTTTAATCAAGACAAAGATCAATTACCAGATGTGCAAGGGTCAGAAAGAACTTATGGTAAAATTGTTTTCAGCGATGCTGGAGAAATCGAATCTGTTGAGTGTCCTAATTGCTCTTCATCTGATGTATTTGTAATTTCTTTTGATAAGTATGGCTGTTTCAAGTGTGAGGATAATTTTTATGTTCCAATGCAAATTGGAGATAATTTAAACTAAAAAACTCCCCGAAAGGGGAGTTTTTTTATTCTTCAGTTTCTTCCATGTTTTCAATTAAAAGCTGAGCGATTGGATCTGTCGATGTAAACTTTATCAAATGATCTAATTTTCTATTCAAACTATCCAATTTATTATTTAAGCTTGTGAATTCATTTTTTAAATCTTTATTAGATTGACTCTGTGAAATAAAAAACTCACTCAAAATTTCAATACAATCTGACAATTCTGCGTTTCCGTTGGCTGCTTTGTCTTGCAGCTCTGTTAATCTTTGTTTTTTCATTTAATTTTCTTGAGAATTTAAAGTGAAACCAATATCGTTCATTGTGCCTTTAGTAGATTGCTGTGTATTAAGCATAACAGCTTGACTTGGTCCTACTTGTACATTCAACTTACCTGCTTCATTCGGACTATCTGTAACTTTGATTCCACTAGGCATGGATGGAGACTCTAAAACAGCCCCCTTTAATTGTTGATTTTCTAAATACAACTTAGTATATTGTTGTTTCAATAAAGCGTTTTCTTGCTGAAGAGCAGCGAGCATTCCAGTGATTTCTGAATTAACTCTTACATCGCCTTGAATTTGAGCTATTCTATTCGCAGTTTGGACTACTTTGTCTTCAAACTCAAAAGTTGATGCATCTTTTAATAATAAGCTTAGTTTTCTATAAATGTTCATAATCTTCTGACGCTTGCTCTGGGAAATTGAGACTTTTTTTCATCTAATGGTATGTTACTAATTAATGAAATTAATTTGTCAATCCTGTCTTTGGCATCTTCGTTTTCAAAAGAGACTGTTGCTCTAATAGCAAGAATTTCATCTATCAACATGTTTTTATCAATTCTTATTAAATTCATAAATGTTCCTATAATATAGATATGTTTAAGCGCCCACTTCTATCTAATTTAGTTTATACCAAAAGACAAATAGTAATTCATGCTTTTACTACTAAACATGTGCATCCAGGTAAATTTTTACCAACTGATTTGTCAAAAATTGATTACAATGGCCATCTTCCTTTAATGATTGATGGAAAGAAAATTGGTAGATTCCAAGTTGCAATTCATCATAGAGATCAAAATTCTATTTATCTCTACTTTGAAAATACTGCTCCAAACCTAAATTTAGATAATCACTGGGCTTCTTTTGAGGTAATTCCAAAAGTTGTTCAATGCCCGGTTTGTAAAGCTTTTTTTAATAGAAATGAATCGCCATGCGAATGTATTAAGGGGGCCCCTTTTTATTATTTACCAGAATTCACAACCAAGTCTGTGCAATTGCATGATTATAAAAAAGATAATGAAGATAGTTATGATTGTAGGAATGATTTGTATTCAGAATTCTTTAATAGGTCATTGCACAATTTAACATTCCTGGAGCCAATTTGATGCCTAATCGTTTTTTAACTGAAATCAAACTTGAAAATTTTCAAGACCACAAAGATTCAACAATTTCATTGACCAATGGAATTAATCTTATTGTAGGTTCTTCTGACGCTGGTAAATCTGCCATCTTGAGAGCTGTTAATTTTGTTTTCCATAACAATTTAAAGGGGGACAGCTTCATAAGGCATGGTTCAAATGAATGTAAAGTAACGCTCAAGTTCTCTGATGGTGTAGAAGTTACAAGAATTAAGGGCAATGATACAAATTCTTATCAATTGAAAGATTCTGATGGCAATCAGCATTCCTTTCCCAAAGTTGGCACTTCAGTTCCTGAAGAAATTAAGAAACAACTTGGCCAACCTCCTTTGGATGACAAGAAAAGACCAATCTCTTATGCAGATCAAATGGCTAATTTATTTTTAGTTGATTTGTCTCCTTCTGATTTGCCAAGAACTTTATCTGAATTAACAGGAATTCAAAATTTACAAAATGCTGCTGAAGCTTTGTCAAAAAACGCCCGGTCTTTTGATCGTGTAATCAAAGAAAAAAATGATAAACTTCAAAAGCTCAATGCGGATCTTGAAAATTATGCTTATGTTGATAAAGACTTAGAATCAATAGAAACAATAGAAACAAAATTGCTTAAAATCAATTCTGAAATTGAAAGCACTAATAAAGCTAGACAATTCATTATTGACAATAACAAAATTGTAGTTGAAGCTAAAGATTTGAAGAAGAAAATTGACTTGAGTTCAAGCATCATCAATCTAATACCCAAATTTTCCAAGCTTGAAAAATTGAATGAGAAATTGAATTTATCCAAAAATTATTTGAAAACTTATAAAGTTTTTGCTAATGAATTTAATTCAACCAAAAGCGAAATCAATAAATTGAAAACTTTCAGAAGTGACAGCAATCTTGAAAAATACAATGATCTTCAAGGATTGATTTCTTCGAACGATGAAGCAAATAATTTTTTAAATTTAAATGATGTAAACATCAAAGAACAAAATTCTTTGATTGAATCTATAGATCAAGAAAATAATAAGATTATTAGTTATAAAAAAGAACTCAAATTACTCATTGAAAAGCTTAAAGTCGAAGGAAATTGGTGTGATTCATGCAACAGGCCTCTAATTTAAATAAAATCAAAATTCTAATCGTTGGCGATACCCATGGTGACGATTCAACACCAGAAAAGAGAAAAGACAACTACGCAGAAGCTTGTCTTGAAGAGCTTCAAGAAATTGTTGACATAGCCCATGATAAAGAATGTGATTTAGTTTTACATCTTGGCGATGTATTTCATAGAATAGAACCTGGTCCATTTATCAGAAATGGTTATCTAAAAATTTTACTCAAAAGTAAAATACCTTGGTATACATTGATTGGTAATCATGATGTTAGGCACAATCTAGATCAATACTATTCTATTTCTTCGATTAGAACTTTAATAGAAGCTGGCGCTTTGAGAATTGATGATTCTATTCATGATTATGGAGTTTATTTGATGCATCACACTGCTACTAAAGTAGAAGAGTGCATTGATGGTTTCCTTTTGGATAAAGAGTTTCCAATTGTAGCTGCTCACATTTCAATTACTTTGGCCCCCTATTTCGGTCCTTATGTCATTTTTGATGACCTACCATTGAATGATAAGACAAAAATAGTAGTTTGTGGCCACATTCATGATGCTATGGAAAAAGTAAGACCAGATGGTGTTTCTTTTATGAATCCAGGATCTGTTTGTAGGAAAAGTTTGAATGATGCAAACATAAATAAACAGCCACAGGTTTTGTATTTAGAATACGATTTGAATGGAACCATTTACGAGAAAGAATA
>JACCDO010668074.1_pt1 | contig 18166 bp, 8 predicted proteins | sample 7446101 | NCBI WGS metagenome assembly JACCDO01 (sample SAMN15323440, study PRJNA562643) | freshwater metagenome | isolation source: river surface water | place: USA:Blue River Watershed | collected 2017-08-16 | reverse complement strand
GAAAATCAAAATTAGTGAATATATCTTTCAATTCATCTATTGGAAAACTTTCATCATTTCTATATATATAATTCTTAAAATCATATTCTCTCAATACTTGTATCTCTTCTTTTTTTAATTTGTATTCTGCTTTCTTCTCTTCTTCACCATCTATGAAAAATATACTATTTATTATTGAATTTAATTCAAAAGTATCAGATATACGCGTTTTTAATCCATAAACCGCATTACATAATATATTCTTTTTTACATTATTCGATATCTTTCTACAACTCTCTAAAGTTTGCTCTAGATTTTCAAGTACTTTTTCACAGACTTCACTGTGACAAATTATAGTCACTAAACAACCATTTTTACTAATGTTGTTTATCAAATTTTCATTATTTATAAATTCTTCCATTTTTTCAATTTTGTGAATCTGATATATTTATTTTAATTTTTTTTAAATTGGTTATTTATTTTTTTGTAAACATATTATTATTTTCATTTTTTGTATCATTTTCTAAATAATTATTTTTTATTAAATTTTTAATAATTAATTCGCGATTAATAACAAAATATTGACCATCATTTTTTCGTTTCTTTTCAATACAATCATTATAATCATTTAATATTTCTAGACTAAATTTTTTAACTGAATATTCATATTTTGAATATCCATTTTTATTTTTCCAATTTTGAAAAAAATCAAATAAATTTGATACATTATATTGAATAATTTCATAAAAAGTTTTATCTACATCCATTGCATTAGTTGAATAAATAAAATCTACAAAAAAATCACCAATTATAGATGATTGATAAGCAGCATTTTTAATATATGTTTCTGAAATTGGTCTATCCAATAAATTTAATTCTGATATATTACGTTCTTTTAAATATTTATAAAAAGTATAATTATATTTTCCACTTTGTAAAATATCAATTAATTTTTTAAAATGTTTATTTTTATCTTCACTATTGGCTAATATCCATTTAGTTGAAGATGAAAAAATAACAAATCTTCGTTCATCTTTTTCTAATTTTACTGGATTATCTAAATTACCAAAACCGATTAGACAACCAAAATTATCAATATAATACTCATCGTGACCTTTCTTTTCAATTCTTAACCTAGCTCCATCAATAAAATTTTTTATTTTTTTATTTGCTTTGAAAGTATCAGAAGACTCAATTTCTGTCATAATAACTAAAATTTTTTCTTCAAGAGATGATGTAAAATGACCAAATAAAGATTCAATATTATCAGTATTTAAAAAATATCTAGAACCTAAAAGTTCATATCCAAACCAATTAAAAAATTTATCTTTTCCAACACCTGGTTTTGTTTGAAAAATAATTGATATTTTCGGTTGTTCATATGGTTTTTGAATAATATGTGATAAATAATTTAAAAAATAATTATAATGTTCTTCATTATTATTTGTTAAATCTCTTAAATGTTCTAATATATAATTAAAATCTTCATCTTCATAACTATAAACTTCTTTGTTTTGTATATTTTCTATTTTATATCCTGTAAAGGTATTATAATGACTTGGATTATATGGCATTATATCATTTGATAAACTTGGAAAAAAATAAATTTTATTATAAACTTTTTTTTCTATGTCATCTAACCATTTATCAATAAATCTACATTCTTTTTTTTCCAAACCACCATTATTATTTATTATTTGCGTATATTTTATTTCATAATATCTTTCTCTAAATTTATCTTTACTTCTTCTAATAATTTTTTTATCTTCATCTATTTCACAATAGCATAATGGGTCATTTAATTTAAAATTATTTTTTTCAAATTCATATTTTAAATCTTCATATTTTATACAATTTTCTAATAATGAATTATCTAATATATTTAAATAATCCATATCTAATTCTTTTTTAACAAATTTTAAATCAAACCCAGTATTTTCTAAAATATATAAATTTAAATTTTCTAATATTTGTTCATTATAATTTTCTAATAAAATCATTATACCATCATGGCATAAACTACATATATTATCTTTAATATAATTATTATCTGATAAATATAAATATATATTTTGTAATACTCTTTCTTCATATTCTTGTAAATAAAAACTCATAAAAGACCCTAATTTAAATATATTATTATTTTTCTTTTCTTTTTTTTTCCAATCATTAACCATTTTAGGATTATTATCTGAAATATATTTACCTGCATCTTCTAGTTCTTTTGATAAATTTGTTAAATATTGAAAGAGTTCTTCATTTTTTGCAAATTCATCTATATTTATATTATTATCTTTAACCCAATTCTCAATTTTACCATAATACATAATTCTAACAAATAATTTTTTTGCATTATCTCTTGTAATATTGAATTTTTCAATTAATTTATTTAAATAATAATCTCTTTCTTCAATATATTTTTTTAAATTATCACATTTTAAATTATGATATAATAAAATTTGATAAAGGATTGTTGGTTGTGCATTTACAATATCAATATCAACATATTTATTTTTAGATAATGTATGTCTTATCTCTTTTCTCAAAGAAATAAAAGATATAGAGTTTGTTGTATTTAATCTACCATAACCAAAATCAGCTTTTTTGTATTTATGTGCTATTTTTCCATCTTTATCTAAATTTTTTTTTAAATTATTTAATTGTTGTAATTCATTATTATAACTTATTAATGGACTACTAAATGACTCTTTTAATAAATTTGAAATTAATAATTTATTTAAAATATTCTTATCAATAATATCATATAAAATAATATTATTTAATATTGATTCTTCTTTATTTAAAATTATATTTTCGAAAATAATTTTTCTTGACATTTTTTTGTTTCATATATATTTGAAATAGAAAATTTTCTTTAAGTTTAAATTTAAATAATAAATTATTTATTCTTTTTTATTACTATTTTGCTCATTTTTTGAATCTTGATTTTCATTATCAATTTTATTTTTTTTTTTCCAATAATATTCTTTTGCCTTTTCATTATATTTTTTTCTATATTCAGGGTCTTCCATTCTTTTTTTTCTGTATTCTTTTTTTTTTTCATTTAATTCTGATTTATTTTTATAATAATATTTTTGATTTGCTTTTTTTTGGGAATCATAATATGTTTTAATAATAATAATATTATCTTTATTAGTATTCTCGTTCATGATAACTTTATTTTCTTCTAAATTATTATCTATTTTATTAAAATTTTTTTCTTCTTTAAATTCCATTTATTTACTTAATATATTAAAATATTAATTTTTTTTTAAGTGACAAAAAAATAAATTTAATACCATTAAAGCTTTTTAAATTATATAATTTTAAAAATATTTTTATAATAAAAAATTTGTGTATGTTGTGTAGGATGTAGGATTATTTTTATACTATATTTCAGAATGGTTATCTAAAAAATGAAAAATTGAGATTATTATTTAAAATAAGTTTTATATAAATTTATTTATTATAAAAAATCTAAGATTTTAGATAACCAATCTCAATTTTGAATAAAAAACAATCCTACATCCTACACATCCTACACTTTTTTATTTAATAGTTTTTTATAAATTAAAAAATTACTAATAAATATATTTTTAAACTAAGCATTAGCAAATTCTAAGCAAAGTCTAACTTTATTTTCACCTCTAATTTTCTCAATTAAATCATCTTTTGTTTCACTCGTTTTGAATGCGATATTATTATCTTTCATAAATTTAGTTAAAATGACCTTTGTACAATCTTCAATTGATGTGATTCGATCAGACTTTTCTACTTTTGTAGATTCAACTTTCTTATTCTTACTTTGTACCTCTTTCGTCACCTTCTTAGATTCTTCTCGTTCTTTATTTGAACTTGAAGAATGAGTTTGTGATTGAGGATTATTAAAGAATTCTAAGCATAAACGCACTTTATTGGCATTTCTAATTTTTTCAATTAAATCATCTTTCGAATCACTCGTTTTAAACGCGATTTCCTCTTTTTGCATATATGATGCTAATTGTGTCTTCTTCAAATCATCTAATTTCTTAATTTTATCATCTTTTTCATCTGTTTCAATAGTACTTCTTTGAGGTGTTAATGTTGCAGATGAACTTGATGTAGCACCACTTCCGAAAAACATCTCTAAAACAGAGTTTTGTTGGTCGAGAATTGATGCAGTTTGTTGAGCTCTATCATCGGAACTCGAAGAATTCTTATTTTTACTCTTTTTATTCTCTTTGAGCTTTTTAAGTTCAATATCAATTAATTTAATCTCATTAATTCTCTGTTCTTTGAGAATCTTTAATTCCTCCTCAGATTTATTTGAGAACATCTTTATTTACGTTTAATTTAGTTTATTCATAAATTTAATTATTTATAAATATTTATTTAAAAATAAATCACTTTTTTTATCAATTTGTTTACGTTAAAAAATAATAATATAACGTAAATTTAAACTTAAAATAATTATTATAATAATTATATAAAAATTATATAAAAAAATGAAATTTACAATAGAAAGTGCTTTACAATATATTAAAAATAATCATATCAATATGTATAATTATATAATTAAAAAAAATAAAAATATTGATGATATAGATTTAGATATGTTAAAAGATTATTTATTAGATTCAAATGATTGTTTTTTATTATCTTTTGTAAAATATTTTAATTTAAATATAAATTTTTTTTCAATATATGAATCTTATTATTTTAAAATTCTTTTAGAAGATAAATGGTATACATCTTTTTATTTATTATCTTTGAATGATGAATATAAAAATATTAATTGGTATTTTAAACTAAATAATAATAAAACACATTTTGGATATTTAATTTATAATTTATTATGTTTTGATATGATTAAATATTTAATTGATAATGATTCGAATTTATTAAATATTAATGAAAAATTTAAAAATCATATTAATGTCTCATGTATAGAAGAATTATTTAAATCTCCATTAACTAATAAAATTACTTATTTTACATGTGATGAATCTTATAATTATCCTTTATATGATATTTATTGTGAAAAAAAAATATATAATAATAATTTTAAAAAAGATTTTTTGAAAAATGAAAAAAAAAAATTATCAGAAAATGCATTAAATCTTTCAATATATTTACATAATAAATTAATTGAAAATAATATTTATTTTAGATATGGATTATATACAACTATTATAGATAATCAATTTATAGAATATGAAGGTATAGTTATAAAATCAATTAAATTAAATTTTTTTGATTTTATTGATTATTTATTAATTAATAGTTATTTTAAATATGATTTTATCGTTTATACAGAAGAAAATAAAATTAATTTTCAAAGTTTACCTGATTATGATGATAATAAAGATTATATTGAAGAATCTTATTATAAAGAAAATGATTTAATTAGTCTTTGTATTAGGTATGTTTATGAATGTAATCAAAAAAGAGTTATTTTGTACATTAAAGAATATTTTAATCAAATTGACGTCTCACTGACTCATTTTTCTGCTCCTTTTGGAACCAAGAAAGATGATAATGATTTAAAAAATTATAAAAAAAAGTTATATATTGAATTATGTAATGAATATTGTTGTTTTCAAATACTAGAATATTTAAATAATTTGTAAATCTAAAAATCTAGCATACATTTGATTTTGCAAGTTTATAATAAATATATTTATTAAAATTTTGCATACATTTGATTTTGCAAGTTTTTAAAGTTATTTTATAACTTTAAAAACGAGCATACATCTGTCTATCGAATTGAGGTGTTAATGGAGCAGATTGTGCGAATTGTTGTCCACATTGATGTCCCATAATTTGTCCTTCCATACCTAATTGAGGTGCTGTACCAGGAGGAACCATGTTAGTTAATCCCATTCCATTAGGGTCAACATCTTGGCATTTGCTATTCATAGCATTTACTGTGCAAACGGTTTGATTAGGGATATAAACACCATTAGTTCCTTCACAACCAACTTTCTTGTGAGTATACATAGTATTAACTTTCATGATATTATTGGCATTGTGAGTTAAAAATTGACGATAATCATAAGAACTTTGGATATTATTTGAGAAACGAATCATATCATTAACATAAGTAGAAGGACGATAATCAGTGAAAATTCTACCGTCATCCATCATTGCGGGACATTGAAAATATTTATTATTTGAAGTTTTGTCAAACTTTCCTGGAATATTTTGATTGCTCATTTTATTTTAATATATTATTCTATACATTTATTAGGTATTTTTTTTTTCATTATATTTTAAATTATTATTTAAATTATAAAATTATTAAAAATATTATTTAAAAATAATAGTTCTTATATTATTTTATTTATTCTTTACGACTTTTGCGTCCTCTTGAAGATGATGATTTTGATTTACTTCTCTCTAAAATAACTTTGGGTTTTGTATCTTCTTCCTCATCACTTTCTTCTTTAAGTTCAATTTTCTTAATATTTTCTGGTTCAATTACTTCTTCTTGATGTTGTTTCTCTTCTTCTACATAATCTTCCTTAACTATTTTAACATTCTTCATTCTCTCTTCATCTCTCTTTTTCTCTAAGTCTATCATTTTAATTTGTTCTTCTTCTTTCTCCTTTTGACTTAATATTCTCATTAATTCCTTTTGAGCTTCTAATACTTCTTCTTCCTCTTTACTTTGCTCTTCTAAGCTTTGTGTCTCTTCTTCATTCTCTTCTAATACATTTTCCTCTTCTTCATCATCAGCATCTACATCTTCATCATCTTCGTCATCTTCTTCTTCTTCCTCTTCATCATCAGCATCATCTTCTTCCTCTTCTTCCTCTTCTTCATCATCATCTTCTAAGCTTTGTGCCTCATCTTCATCATCATCTTCTTCATCTTCATCCTCTTCGTCATCTTCTTCATCTTCATCATCTTCATCCTCATCCTCATCCTCATCCTCATCATCCTCATCATCATCTTCGTCTTCTTCATATTCTTCACCATCATTATCAACCATACTTCTTAAATAAGGTAGTAAATCATTGAGACGAGGCTCGGTTTGTTGAGGAACAGATTCCAAAGAAGTTAATTTTTGATTAACAACAGTTAAACGTTCTCTAACAGCATTGAGGTCACTTTCGAGGATATTAACTTTATTTTTATTTTTTCTTAATTCATTTGACATAAAATAAAGTACAATTAAAACAATGATTAAAAGTACAACAACAATTATAAATAAATAATTCTTAAGAAAATCCATCTTAATATAAATTCTTATTATGAGAGCAGATTGATTTTTTTTCTTTTAAACGCTTTTTAGATTATTTAATTTTTGTTATTTAGTTTTTGTTATTATATTAATTTTAAATTAATAATTTAATGTTAAAAACGATTATCACTCAGATTCTAGCATTTCGCTTTTGAATAAGAAGTGATTTGATTTGTATTTATTGTGATCTTTCTTTTATTATTTTTACTGCTTGTACTGCTAAACTTTCTTTTGATAATCCAATTTTTTTTCGCATATATTCTTTTAATTGATTTAATTTCAAATTTTTATAATTTAAATTATTTTGTAACATTAATTTTTTTTTTACATCATTTTTATTTTGAGATAAAAACCAGTCTGCTAAATCATTTGATGATTTTATTTTTGAAAGTATATTACTTATTTCATTTGCTGTTAATTCTTTTTGTACAGGAGGCGGTGAAAGTGGTGGATGAACAACTGATGGACGTGTTTTATTAACAACTGATTGAGATGGTATAAGTGTTGTATGAGCAGCTGATTGACGTGTTGTATTAACAACTGATGGAACAACTATTGATTCAGGATTTGCTCCGGTTGTTTTATTTTCTTCTTCTTGATAAATTCTCTCGTATTCGTTTTTACTCATAGGAATTGATGACCATGCTGTTTGTATTCTTTGCCATTCATTTGTATCATAATCATTTTCATCGAATGCTGTAACATTATATTCATCGTTTTCCTCATTTATTGCTTTCAAATATTCATTTTCATCTCTAAAAACATTTATATTCTCAATTTCATTTGGATTTATTTTTTGTTGTCTATTACTCATTATTATTGCAAATTTTCCTTGTGGTTTTTCTTCTTTTTTTAAGCTTTTAAGATAATTTTTACCCTTTGTAACAAAATCTAATCTCTTTCTCTTAAATTTTGCTTTTAATTCTGCTTTTTTTATTCTATTTTTTTCTGCTCTAGCTTTTAATCCATAAGCTGTTGCAACATTTTTAGCTCTTAAAAATTGTTGAGTTAAATTAGAAGCTGGAGCTGAAGCTGAAGCTGTTAAATTAGAAGCTGAAGCTGAAGCTGAAGCTGATGAATTTGTTCTTTTTAACTTAGGTCCACTTCTTACTAGTTCTAACATTTGTTCTCTTATTGATTTTTGGCTTGTAGATGATGATGGTTGTGATGATTCTTGTTTTGGAAATTTATTTTCTAAATATTTTCTAACGATATTATAAGATATCTTTTTTCCAATTCCACCTTCATTAGAAGATTTTTTAAAATTTTCTTGTAATTTTTGTGCTGTTGTATTTTTATTTATTGTTTGACTATTTGCCCAATTTTTAAATTCTTGTTCAGTTGCAGTTTCTAAATTAGTGGATTGTGGATTTAATTGAACATGAGATGGTGGAGGTGGTGGAGGAGGTGGTGGAGGTGGTATTGTCAATTTTCTATAAATACCTGATTTTATACTTTCAGGAACAGGAACATTTTTGTATTGAGGATTAGCTGATTTAAATGCATTTACTAAAGTATTATCGTTTGTTATACTTGATTTAATAGTACTAGAATTTCTATACCAATTACTTATAATCTTTTCAGTTAAAGATGGTGGTGGAGGTGGTGGAGGAGGTGGAGGAGGTGGTAGTCCAGTTGAACTACCTTTTCCAAGAGTTTCATTAGCTGGAGGAGGTGGAGGAGGTGGTCCTCTTGGATGCCAAAATTTATTGAAGTTTTCATTTGAAATTCTTGGTCCTAAATATTTTTTAAATTTATTTCTTGGTAATTTACTTGCATTCATATTTTTTTTATTTTCAGGTAATTTTAAATATTCATGATATGCTTTAATAAATTTACTTATATTTATTATATTTGCAGGTTGTTGATGTGGTCCAGTTGAACTAACTTGTTCATTAGTTCTAGTAGGAGGTGGTGGTGGTGGTGTTGTTTGAGTTAATATTCCAGTTCTTGGAGGTGGAGGTGGAGGTGGTATTCTCAATCTACTAAAAATACCTGATTTTATACTTTCAGGAACAGGAACATTTTTGTATTGAGGATTAGCTATTTTAAATGCAGCTACTAAAGTATTATCGTTTCTTATACGAGAATTATTAGTATTCAGTTTGCTATACCAATTACTTATAATCTTTTCAGTTAAAGATGGTGGTGGAGGTGGTGGAGGAGGTGGTAGTCCAGTTGAACTACCTTTTCCAAGAGTTTCATTAGCTGGAGGAGGTGGAGGAGGTGGAGGTGGTGGTGATTTTTTTATTTTTAAATTTTTAATATTTTTACCAGTTAATATTTTATCAATATTAAAATATGTATTATCTATATTATTATTTTCGAGACTATCAAAACGAAGTAAGATAAAACTATCATTAGTTAAATTTCTACTTTTATCTGTATTTGTTGAAATAGTTATAAGAGGATAAAAAGTAGCAGATGATATATTATAACAATTTCCTTTAAAATTACTCTCAATTTGATAATTATGCCAAATTTGTGTTGTTTGTAAAATATTTATAGCTCCATCAGATTTTTGTGTTTCTCCACCTTGACAATGTAGAAAATTTTGTTCTAAACCACAATCATTTAAACAAGCATATTCAGTTGGATATACGTACATATTAATATTTTCTTTATTATATGCTATAAATCCATTTTTTTCCGGTTTCATTAAAATCCATGAATTATAAAAACTATCTTGATGTGCTCTTATTACAAAATTTAAGTTATTTACATTTAAAAATGATTTTAAATCATCAATTCCAACATAATACCCTGCACGTCTATGATAATTAAGTTCTGATTTATTTTGTACAGATGGATCATTCCATCTAATTTGAGTTGGTATAGAAAAGTTAACTTTACCTATTTTACAATTATCATCATATTTTTCTAAAATTATATTTTTACTATTCCAATTTAAAATATAGTTTTCATATTTTGTATTTTCTTGGATTGGTTTTAGAGGAATACAACCATGAGACATCCAATATGAAGTACCATTACAACTTAATACTATAGCAGATGGAGAACATGTATAAAAATTTTTAAATAATAATTTAAAATTTTCTTTATTATTTTTTGTTTTTTCATTAATTTCATTTCTAAAACCATATCCGTTGTAAATTTTTTCTTCTTCATGATTTCCTCTATTTAAAATAATTTTTAAATTGTTTTCAGTATTATTATTAACTATTAATTTTAAAATAAGATACATAATTTCCATACCATAATTTCCACGGTCAATAACATCTCCTAAAAAGATAATTTTATATCCATCATTAATTTTATATTGGTTATTCGATAAATCAATAACTCCCAAAACATGTAATCTAAATAAATGTCTTAAAAAAGTATGAAAACTTCCATGATAATCACCAAATACAATTATTTTATCAGTATTTATGACATCTATTTTATAAATAAGTGCATCTAAATGATTTAATTGATTAATTATGGCACTATTATTTAAATTTAAATTATCTAAATTAATATCTGAATTATTATTTCTAATATATGATTTATTTATATCAATTGCTCTATTAAGTAAATTAATATATTCTGTTTTTATATAACTTGTATATAAATTTTTTAATTGTTCTGTTATTATTGATACTTTTGTTTTAAATTTTTTATAAAAACGATAAAATGATTCTATTCTGAAATTTAATATATTATTATTTGTTATATTATTTTGTTCATTAGCTGTTAATGAAGCTAAAGGATCAATACTATAAATACGATTACTATTTATTGTTTTACTATTATTTTTTGTTCTAATTGGTAAATTTTCACTTTTACTTCTTTTTTTGAAACCTAAAAATTCCTGACTAATATTAAAACTATCTGAATATCCTCCAATCATGTATTGATAAAATTCTATACGAGGTACATTATTTATAGTTGCTCTTGGTGGTGGAGGAGGTGGTGGTGTTATTGGAGGTACTATTCCAGTTCTTGGAGGTGTTGGAGGTGCTTGCGGTTTAGATACTTTAGTATTAGCTAACACTTTTTGAACAATAATTATATTAACTCTTCTAGAATTATTTTCTTTGTTGAACATTTCTTTTATAGCGTTTGCAGTAGCATTTTCATTTATTTTATTTTTTGTTGAATTAAACCAACTTCTAAATTCTTGTTCATTGACATTTATAGGTGATGTTTGTTGTTGTTGAAGTTGTTCAAGTAGATAATTTTCATATTCAGTTAATGCTGTAGTGACATCATTTCTAGATATATTATATTTAGTCAAAAATGAATTTATTTTTTCATTAGTTACTACATTTCTATTTTTAAAATCTGAAAATTTAATATCACTTGAATTTGATTTTAATTTTTTTATTAATTCATTTTTTGTGATTGGTATTTTTGCTGGTGGAGGAGGTGTCTGTTTTTTAATAGGTGGAGGTTGTCCATTTGAACTACCATTTCCAAGAGTTCCATTAGCTGGAGGAGGTAGTGGTGAAGATACATCGTTTTGACGACGAGATGGAGGTATTCCAGTTCTTGGAGATAGAGGATGAGGAACTGTTCTATTTGTCCGAACTTGTGTAAGAGTTGGATTAGCTGGAGGAGGTGGTATTGTTATAGATACAATAGATGATGATGAATTACTAGCACTTTCTTTTTCAGCTATTTTTTCTTTTATAAGGTTTACTAAAAAAATTAGTCCTTCATTTGGAATTATATTTTCAAACTGTTTTTTTACAGATTTTTCAAACTTTTGGCTAATTTTTGCCAAATTTGCTCTTGTAGGTTCTTTTCCAGGATATGTTGTAATATACCATTCAACAAATTTATCAGGAGTATTTATATTTATTGGTGCAAGTGCAGGTGTAATACTTGAGACAGAATTTCTTGAAACTTTTTGTTGAGATACAAGAGAACGTTGTGGAAAGGGTGGTGGGACAGGTGAAGATACTTGAGAACTAGAATGAGTTACACTAGGTCGAAGAGGTGGAGGGGGTGGTGGAGGAGATTTTGTTCTATTTTTTGCTTCTTGTTTTAATTGTTTTAAAACTTCTTTTAATACTTCATCATTTAATTCATCTTTATTTACTACTTGACTTATCATAAATTCTTTAAAATAACCATTTGTTATTTGATTTAATGTTGTAGAATCAGTTGGAAAATTATTCATTGAATTTAAAAATCTTAAAATATCATCTTTTGTTAATTGTTGAACAGGTGGTGATGAAGGTGGTGGTGATACAACATGTCGTGATGAAGGTGTTGGGACAGGTGAAGATGCATGATAACTAGAAGTAGATACACCAGATTGAGTGGGTGGAGGGGGTAGTACACCTGATGGTAAAGATCCATGAGAACTAGTAAGATTTACAACAGATGGTGTAGGGAGTGGAACTTGTGAAGATTGTGACTGTCCTTGTTGTAAAGCTGATTGAAGAGAAGATTTGTATTCATTAAATACTTTTTTAACAATATGTCTTTTAATATTTTTACCTTTTTGTGTCTTATAAGTTCCATACAAACTATTTTCTGTTTCAAATACAGGAATTTTACCATTTGTTTTTTTTGTTTCAAACCATTTTCTAAAATTATTTTCAGATTTATTAGAACTTAAATAACTTGTAAATCTTGATAACATAGATGGTGATGAAGTTTCACTCGATGGTGAAACTTGAGTAATATTTGATTCTTTTTTAAAATAATTTATTGCTCTTGAAATAATTCCGGGATTTTCTATTTCTTGTCGTTGTTTCTTTATTTTTTCTAATTTCTTTTGTTGTTCTTTTCTTCTTAGAGTTTCTTCTAAATTTTGTTGTGCTTTGGCAATTTGTTCTTCTAAATTAAGTGCTCGTCTATTAACTGCTTGTGTGACTTCTTCTACTGATCTTCTTGAACTATTTCTTGTTTGTTGTCTTGTTGCTAATGTTATTTGTTGTCTTCTTTCTGCTTCTTCTTCTACTGGTCTTCTTGAGCTATTTCTTGTTTCTAGTGTTCTTTGTTGTTTTGCTAATGTTATTTGTTGTCTTCTTTCTTCTTCTTCTTCTTCTTCTTCTCTTCTTCTTCTTTCTGCTTCTTCTCTTGCAAATGCTTGTTGTCTTTTTAATGCTTGTGTTACTTCTTTTTCTTCTTGTATAAATGCATCTCTTTCTGCCTTTGTCATTCCTCTTAATTGAGATATTATTGCTTTTCTTTCTTCTTTTTCTTTAGCTATTTGTGCTCTTTTTCTTGGGTCCATACCACCTTTATGGCTTGATTTTTTTTTATGATGAATTTTCTTAATTTTTTTTAATTTCATTATTTTATTTATTCTATTATTATCTTTCGATATTTTATATACTTCTTTTTTAATATTTTTTGATTTATTGGAATATATCATTTCTGGTTCAATTGGGTAGCTGACTGATAATCGTTTTCTCTTAAGCGAATTACTATGAGAAAAAGCATTTAATTTTAAAGAACCACCTGAAGCATTATAATTATAATTTAAATCATTTACTTCTTGTAAATTATCTAGTTTTATTAATTCATTAAATTCAGGAATTTCTTTTAATTTCTTTTTTGCATAATCTCCCATACTTGGATTTTTATTTATATCTAAATTTTTAGTGATTTCATTTATAATAGAAAGATCATTTGATGTAACTACTGTCAGTTTTGTATTTATTTTATAATTACTTGATTTATTAAATGGTGTATTGTATGTGTAATAATAAACTTCCTTAATAACCATAATGTATTTATTAAGAACATTATAAATTTTTTTTGCAGTAGGATTATATGAATTTTTTAATACTTGTAAATATTCATAAATTTCATCATTTATACTTAAATTCTGATTCCATGTATCTATATCATTATTTTCAAGTAATTCGAATGATATAAAATTAATTTGATTTAATATTTTTTCTAAATCAATTCGATCTTCAACTAATATTATATCAGGTGAAAATGGATCAACTTCATCGTAAAAAACATTATTTACCCAAATTACAAAATATTTAAGATTTTCTAATCTCAATATTTTTTGTTTTTCTTGTATTTCTTCATTTTCAAATTCATTAGGTAATAAGTAATAATTATAAGTACCATCTGGATACCATAAAAAAACAAATATATTCTTTGTACCAGGTACTTTTTTCTTATAAATATATGTTGATTTTGATTCAGTTCCTGGTGGATTATTTCTACTGGCATATGAATTTATAACATTTCTTAATATTTGAAGTTTAAATTTTTCATTCATCATAATTTTAACTAATCTTGTATAATCAAATGGTTTTGAATTATTTTTTAAATTTTTATCAATATCTTTTGTAATATCTTTTAACTTTGTAATATTACTTGAAGATAATATTTCTTCTAAAGGATTTCTATTAACCATTTTTAATAAAAAATTATTTATCTATTAATCTGTTAGATAAATTATATTTTTAATTTATCATTATAATTTACAAAAAAAATATTATTTTAATTAGTTTTCTTTCTAAGAACAACAAAATAAGGATTTGAATTATTATATTTTGAAGCATCAATATCTTTAAAATTTTTTAAATTTAAATTTTGGAATTCTTGTGTAGTTAATTCTTTTCTTTCTAAATCATTAAATATATACCATTTATTCTCTCTTTTACTTAAACATGCATAATGACCGCTATTTAAACTAGAACCAATGTGAAAAATTATATCATTAAAAACATATTCAACATTATTTATATTTTTAGTATTTAAATTGTAAATTGGTATTTCTATTACATCATCTAATTTATTATTTAATTGGAAATTTGTTTGTTTTGTCATAATAGCTTGAGCACCAGAAGTTGTTGAATAGGTAGATAATCCAAAAAATATTAATAAAAATTCTGAAGTTTCTAAAAAATAATTTTTTTTTAAATATTGCGGAGTTGGTTGTTTTATATTAGGTGGTTGAATATTTATCATTTTATTAGAAGGACTTGTTACCATGTAAGGATAACCATAATTATCTGATATAATTCGATTTAAAGAGTTTATATTATTTTTAATTTCTAATCTACAAACATATTCATATGCTAAAATACCTTCAAATATCTTATCTTTTTGATAATCAATTATTATATAATTTCTATTTTGAGATTCAAATATTCTTTTAAGCTCAGATGCATTAGTTATTTGATTTTTAATATTTTCGTCTAGTTTATTATACCATTTTTTAACAATTTCTAAATCAGCAGTTTTTATATTTGGTAACATTATTAAAATTGATAAGTCTCTTTTATTTATTAAATAATTATTTTTAATTAAATTACTTGAAGAATTAACACTATTCCATTGTGTTAAAAAATTTTTTAAATCTTCAGATATTAAACTATCAAAATTAAATCGATTTAAATTATTTGAACTAAAAGATAACATATCTGCAATTACATTTTTTATATAAGTATATAAATTCTGAAATATTATGTTTAATCCAGATGTTTTTTCTACTCCATTTACTTTTATTTTAAAATTTTTTTGTATTTCTATTTCCTCACAAAATTTTTTTTGTAGTTTTAAATATTCTGTTTGATTTGCTGGAGAAAAATTATATTTCATTAAATCTTCAATATTTTGATTTATTAATAAACAAATAACAACTTTAAAAAAATTTATTGGGTCCATAGTTATTTGTTCAGTTAAATTATTTTTGTATTTAACTATAGCTTCACTTAAAATAAAAAAAACAAACTTTAATTTACTATTAAAATCTTTAGATTTAAACCAATTATATAATTCATTAGCACCACCAATTTTAATTTTTCTTTTATAACTTACCACCTTTAGTTTTGAACCACCAGTTTGTATTTTAAAGTATTGTGTTCTATTAGTATTCAATAGTTCTTTATTAATATTTAAAGTATCAGTATAAAAAAATAATTCAACTACTTTAAATTTTATTTTATTTTTGATATAATTAAAGAGATTATTATATTTTTGAAAAAATCCATTAAGAAATTCAGCTGTATCACATTGAATTGGTCTACCAGAAGAATTTAAAAGTTGTGTTCCTCCTGGATTATGTACATTTTGCATAACACCAACAATATTTTCTTGATTTACAGCTCTTCCTGTTAATAAATTAATTAATAATTCTGATAATTTTACAGAATCTTTTTTAGATTCTTTAATTAAATTTTTAATATATGGTTTTTCACCTTTATAATAAAAAATTGGGAATAAAGAATGTAACATTGCATTCATATAACAATTTACTCCTGTAAAGTTTTCAATACCTAATTCTAAAGGCTGGAAAGTTAAAGAATTTAATCTTGTATTAAATTCAGTATTTCTTTGATTTGTTTGATTAGTTTGTCTAGTTGAAACAGATTGACTATTAGGAGATGAAACTACTGTTGTGACTTTTGAATCAGATTTAAATTTAAAAGGTTTATCTGATTCTTTTATAACAACTCTATTTTTTCGTTGAAAGGCTAAAAAATATTTTTTTTTAGGTGCTGATGTTGTACCTGTTGTTCCAGGAGTTGATTGTGAAGTATTACTTTTTAAATAAGAACCTCTTAAAACTATAACTAAATCTTTTGAAGTTTTTCTTTCTAATTCATTTTTTTTTTCTTTAATTTTTGTTTTAATTAATTCTTTTATTTGGGTATTATTAGTTCCTTGTAAATTAAGTTCATTTTTAAATTTTCGTGTTAAATTAATAACAACTAAATTACTAACATTATTAAATAAAATATTAGTCATTCCTTCAGAATCTTCTTTTAATTTTTTTCTTTTTAATCTTAAATCATTTCTAATTGTAGATGTTTGTGTTGATGTTGGTATTGGTGCACTCATTATTATATTTATAAATATCCTATCTATTATTAATATAAATATATTATATTAAATAAATTCAAATAAAAAATAGTTTGTTAATATTATATTATTTTCTTTTTAAAAAAATAAAAAAAAACTAAGCAGAACACACTTCACATTGTTGATAATTTGGGTCTTCACCATTATTATTCCCCAAATTTCTCTTTCTTGCTGCTTCCATCTCTTTCTTCTTCATTGGGTCAATTGTGAATTGTTGTGCTTGTACTTTTGGTCTAGAACGAATATAATAGCTTCCTGTTTTTAATCCATTCTTCCAACCATAAATTAAAGCTCCTGTTAATTTTTGTGGTTCAGGTTCTTCAAAGAATAAATTCAAGCTCTGTGTTTGGCATACGAATGGTCCTCTTTCAATTGATAAATCAATCAATGCTTTTTGTTTAATTTCCCATACTGTTTTATATAAATTCTTTAAGTCACCAGGAATTCCTTCTATGTTTTGAATCGAACCATTCTCTGCTATAATACTATCTTTCATATCTTTATTCCACATACCTCTCTCCATCAAATCTTTTACTAAATATTTATTAATAACTACAAAGTCACCCGCAATTGTACTTCTTGTATAAATATTACTTGTGATTGGTTCAAAGCATTCATTATTACCTAAAATTTGTGATGTTGAAGCAGTAGGCATCAAAGCTATTAATGTACTATTGGCTACACCGTGTTTCTTTACTTCTTCTTTTAATCCATTCCAATCATATCTATCCGAAGCTTCAATACCCCACATATCAAATTGGAAAATTCCCTTGCTATAAGGTGAACCTTGGAAAGTACTATAAGGACCTATTTCTTTTGCTAATTCCATTGAAGCTTTAACCGCACTATAATAAATTGTCTCGAATATCATTTTATTTATTTCACGAGCATCTTGGGAATCATATGGAACGCGCATTTTGAAAAAAACGTCGGAAAGCCCTTGAACACCGAGACCAACAGGTCTGTGCTTTTTATTAGAATATTCTGTTTCTGGTACGGGATAGTAGTTATAATCAATGACTCTATTTAAATTTCTTATGACGATAGGTACTACTTCACTTAATTTATCATAATCGAATTTTCCTTGGTCATTAACAAAATTTGGTAAAGCTAAAGATGCAAGAGTACATACGGCATATTCTTTTTCATCAGAGTATAAAGTTATTTCGT
>JACCDO010241551.1_pt1 | contig 18167 bp, 14 predicted proteins | sample 7446101 | NCBI WGS metagenome assembly JACCDO01 (sample SAMN15323440, study PRJNA562643) | freshwater metagenome | isolation source: river surface water | place: USA:Blue River Watershed | collected 2017-08-16 | reverse complement strand
TGTAGGGGCTGAGGTAGCCCTTGTCGAACTGCATGCCTTCGACGACGTCGAGGGTGGTGTCGATGGACTTGGCTTCTTCAACCGTGATGGTGCCGTCCTTGCCAACCTTGTCCATCGCGTCGGCGATGATCTCACCGATCTGGGTGTCCCAGTTGGCGGAGACGGTCGCGACCTGCTTGATCTCTTCTTTGTCTTTGACCTTCTTGGCGACCTTGTCGAGGTGCGCGACGGCGGCATCCACGGCCTTTTGAATGCCGCGTTGGATGCCGATGGGGTTCGCGCCGGAGGTCACGTGCTTGAGGCCTTCGCGGAAGATGGCTTCACCGAGCACGGTGGCGGTGGTGGTGCCGTCACCGGCCGCGTCGCTGGTCTTGCTGGCGACTTCGCGGACCATCTGGGCACCCATGTTTTCGTAGGGATCGGCGAGTTCGATCTCCTTGGCGACGGTGACACCGTCCTTGGTCACGGTCGGGGAGCCGAACTTTTTGTCGATCACGACGTTCCGGCCCTTGGGGCCGAGGGTCGCGGCGACGGCCTTGGAGAGCTTGGCGACGCCCTTAAGCAGGGTTTGACGCGCGGCCTCATCGAACAGGAGTTGTTTTGCTGCCATAGTAGTTTCTGATTTCTGGGTTGATAATGTGGGGCGGGATTACTTGATCACAGCGAGGATGTCGTCGCTGTTCAGGATCTTGTATTCCTTGCCGTCAATTTTGATTTCGGTGCCGCCGTATTTGCTCACGAGCACGCGGTCGCCGACTTCGACTTCGAAGGGAACCTTCTTGCCGTTGTCGTCAGTCTTGCCGGTGCCGAGGGCGCGGACGACGCTCTCTTGCGGCTTTTCCTTGGCGGTATCGGGGATGATGATGCCGCCCTTCTTGGTTTCTTTATCCTCAGCCGGCTCCACGAGGACGCGGTCGCCGAGGGGTTTCACGTTTAGTGCCATGGTGTGTTTCTGTGTTTGTTGTGTTGTTTGATTTACTGCGAATCAAATCCCGCGGCACTCGCAGCGGGAAAAGTGTCTAGGTAGGGGGCCTGGGTTGCTTGAAGAAGTCAGGTGGGCTGCGGGAGCGCGATAATGGTCACTTCTTTTTCTCGTCCACGACTTCAGCATCGATGACGGGGCCCTCATCTTTGCCCGACGACTTGGACTCCCCACCGCCAGGCGCTGCGCCGGCGGCTTTGGCCGTCTGAGCTTTTTCGGCGGCAGCTTTGTAGAGCTGCTCAGAGGCTGCCTGCCAGGCTTCGTTGAGCTTGTCGCGGGCCTCCCGAATTTTTTCGGCATCGGTGCCCGTGAGCGCCTCGCGGGCTTTCTTGACGGCGTCCTCGATCTTGGACTTGGCCCCCGCTTCGAGCTTGTCGGCGTTGTCCTTGAGGAGCTTCTCGGACCGATAGACCACGCTGTCGGTCTCGTTGCGAAGCTCGATTTCGTCCCGCTTGGCCTTGTCTTCCTCGGCGTGGGCCTCGGCGTCCTTCCGCATCTTCTCGACCTCATCCTTCGAGAGGCCGCTGCTCGCGGTGATGGTGATTTTCTGCTCCTTGCCGGTGCCAAGATCCTTGGCGCTGACATGGAGGATGCCGTTGGCGTCGATGTCAAAAGTCACTTCAATCTGCGGCACGCCGCGCGGTGCCGGCGGAATCTCGGTAAGGTGGAACTTGCCGATGGTCTTGTTGTCGCGGCTGAACTGGCGCTCGCCCTGAAGGACATGAATCTCAACGCCCGGCTGGTTGTCGCTCGCGGTGGAGAAGATTTCTGACTTGCGGGTCGGAATGGTGGTGTTGCGCTCAATGAGGCGAGTGAAGACACCCCCAAGTGTTTCGATCCCCAGGGAAAGCGGCGTGACATCCAACAGGAGCACGTCCTTCACCTCACCTTTAAGCACGCCGCCCTGAATCGCTGCGCCGACCGCAACGACTTCGTCCGGGTTTACCCCCTGGTGCGGGGGCTTGCTTACGAGCGCGCGAGCCGTCTCAACCACGCGGGGCATGCGCGTCATGCCACCCACGAGCACCAGCTCGTCAATCTTGTCAGCGCTCAGTCCGGCGTCATTGAGGCAGTTCTTGACCGGCGCGATGGTCCGCTCGAACAGTTCGTCGCAGAGCTGTTCCATCTTGGCGCGCGTGAGCTTCATCGAAATGTGCTTGGGCCCGCTGGCGTCCGCCGTGATGAAGGGGAGATTGATCTCGTATTGCTGCGAGCTGGAGAGCGCAATTTTGGCCTTCTCAGCCTCTTCCTTGATGCGCTGAAGCGCGTCCGGCTGCTTGCGCAGGTCGATGCCGGCGTCTTTCTTAAACTCATCCAGGATCCAGTCCATGATGCGGTTATCCCAATCGTCACCACCCAGGTGGGTGTCGCCATTGGTTGCCTTCACCTCGAAGACACCGTCACCGATTTCGAGCACGCTGATGTCGAACGTGCCACCGCCAAGGTCATAAACCGCGATCTTCTCGTCCTTCTTCTTGTCGAGGCCATAGGCCAAGGAGGCGGCCGTGGGCTCGTTTATGATGCGCAACACCTCGAGTCCGGCGATCTTGCCGGCGTCTTTGGTGGCTTGGCGCTGGGAGTCGTTGAAATAAGCCGGCACGGTGATGACCGCCTGCGTAATGGTCTCGCCCAAGCGGGTCTCGGCATCAGCCTTGAGCTTGGCCAAAATCATCGCGGAGATTTCCGGCGGGCTGAAGGTCTGCGGCTTGCCATCCACTTCCACTTCCACGGCGGCGTCGCCGTTGGCGGCTTTCACGACCTTGTAGGGCACGCGCTTCAGCTCTTCCTGCACTTCGGCGAACTTGCGTCCCATGAAGCGCTTGACCGAGTCAATCGTGTTGCGCGGGTTCGTGACGGCCTGCCGCTTGGCCGCCTCACCCACCACGCGCTCGCCCGACTTGGTGAAAGCCACGACGGAAGGCGTGGTGCGCTTGCCTTCGGAATTCTCCAAGACCAGCGGCTCGCCTCCCTCCATGACCGACATGCAGGAGTTTGTCGTGCCCAAGTCGATGCCAAGAACTTTTGCCATAAATTGAAAGTGTTAAGCTGTGAATCTCAGAGCAGTGCTGGTGCCAGCGAGCGGTCTAACTGGGCGAATGGCTAAAACCCCTGTGTTTCTGGACTAATCCTGCATTTCAACCGCCCCCGGCGGCGCTGACGCAGGCCCGAAGGTGTGCCAGGGACGACACACTCGCCAAACTGTGACACAACTGAGCCGTCGTGTTGCCAGCGTTAGGGGCGGACGGGCTGGGAATTGGGCAGTGCTTGCTTCTTGAACCGTCCCGATGGTTTTTCCATGCTCTGGGCCATGGGTCGCCAGTGGTTGCACGCCAAACGCCTCGTCAACAACCTGAAGAAGGGCAAGACGAACGCCAAACTCGTCCGCGAAATCATGGTCGCCGCCAAGATGGGCGGACCTGATCCGGCCGGCAACGCCCGGTTGTTTGCCGCCGTGGAAAAAGCGCGCAAGGAGAGCGTCAGCCGCGATGTCATTGAACGGGCGATCAAGAAGGGCTCCGGCACGGGGGATGAGAAGCTCATCATGGAACACGTTGTCTTCGAGGGCTACGCACCGCACAAGGTGCCCGTCATCGTTGAGTGCATGACCGAAAACGTGAACCGCACCGCGCCAGACATACGCGTGCTTTTCAAGAAGGGCCAACTGGGCAACGCCGGCAGCAACAAGTTCCTTTTCGACCATGCAGGCTTGGTGGAAGCCTATCATCCCACTGCAGGGCAGGACATCGAAGCGGCCGCCATTGAGGCTGGAGCCAACGAAGTCGAACCGCTCACGGCCACGCAGAACGATGACATCCCTGAGGCCGCGACCGGTGCCCGCTTCATCACGGAACGCACCGCCGTCCATACCGTCTCGCAGTGGTTGTCCAAGAACGGCTGGACCGTGGTCACCAGCGAAATGGGCTACGTGCCCAAAAGCTTCCCCGAACTCACCGAGGCGCAACGCACCGAAGTGGGCGAGTTCCTCCACGAACTCGATGAACACGACGACGTTTCACGGGTCTGGGCTGCCCTCAAGTGATCGGATTGGCCCCGGCTCACTTGCTGAACAGTTCCGCGAAGAAGTTTTTCATCGCCTCCCAGGAACGCCGGTCAGCTTTCTCATTGTAAGCCGCCCCTTTGGAGTTGTCGTTTCCAGCGTGCGAATGCGTGAAGCTGTGCACCGCGCCGCCGTAGCTGACGAGTTGCCAGTCCACCTTCGCCGCCCGCATTTCCGCACAAAAAGCCTCCACATCCTTGGCCGGCACGAAGGGATCGTCGGCGCCGTGCAGTGCGAGAACTCGGCAGCGGATGCTCCGTGCGTCGGCCGGAGCGGGTGAATCCAAGGCCCCGTGAAAGCTGACGACCCCGGCGATGTCCGCGCCGCTGCGGGCAAGCTCAAGGACCGCCGTTCCCCCGAAGCAGTAACCAATGGCCACGATCCGCTGCGGGTCGGTCAGCGGATGATTTCTCAGCAGCGCCAGACCGGCGTTAACGCGCTCACGCAGGAGCGGCCGGTTGGCTTTGTATTTGCCGGCCTCGGCAGATGCCTCCTTGGGGGAGGGTGGACGAACGCCTTTGCCATAAACGTCCACGCAAAGGACGTTGTAACCCAGCTCAGCGAGCATTTGGGCGCGCTTTTTTTCGTAGTCGGTGACACCCAGCCATTGGTGAACCAATAAAACTGCAGGGCGCCGCCCGGTTTGGTCGGCATCGTGAGCATGCCATCCCTCGAATTTGAGGCCTGCATGCTCATACTCCACGGGGCCGGACTTGATCACCGCCGCAGCAGGTAGGAGCGAAGCAAGCAGGCCAGCGAGGAGGATGGGCGTTCGAGTCATGGACCAACTGTGCCGGAGGTTGTGCCCTGGTCAACGGCTCTTTGTTCCATGGGATTCTCTACTTGCCACTTCGAGCGCCATTGGCCCATCGTGCGCGCATCTAAAATGTCAAAGAAAGCACTCATCACAGGCATCACCGGTCAAGACGGCTCCTACCTTGCGGAGCTGCTGCTGTCGAAAGGCTACGAAGTCCACGGTGTCATTCGCCGGGCGAGCACGTTCAACACTCACCGGCTGGATCACATTTATTCAGACCCGCACTCCCCGAAGCACAAGCTCTTCCTCCACTACGGCGATCTGAGTGATGCGAGCTGCCTCGCGCGCTTGGTCGGCAAAATTCAGCCCGATGAGGTGTATAACCTTGCCGCCCAAAGCCACGTTCGCGTGAGCTTTGACGCGCCGGAATACACGGCAGACATTGTGGGCACCGGCACGATCCGCCTGCTCGAGGCCATCCGCGAGGTCGGCATCCGCCCGCGCTTTTATCAGGCCTCCTCGTCGGAGATGTATGGCAAGGTGCTCGAAGTTCCCCAGACGGAGTTGACTCCATTTTATCCCCGCAGCCCTTACGCGTGCGCCAAGGTTTACTCTTACTGGATCACGGTGAACTATCGCGAATCCTACGGCATGCATGCCAGCAACGGGATTCTCTTCAATCACGAATCTCCCCGTCGGGGCGAAACTTTCGTCACCCGGAAAATCACCCGCGCCGTGGCCGCCATTAAACTGGGCCGACAGGACAAGCTCTTCCTGGGCAACCTCGACGCCAAGCGCGACTGGGGCTACGCCAAGGAATATGTTGAGGCCATGTGGCTTATGCTCCAACAACCGGAAGGAGACGACTACGTGGTCGCGACCGGGGAAACGCATTCAGTTCGGGAGTTCCTAGAGGTCGCCTTTGGCCACGCCGGCCTTGACTGGCAAAAACACGTCGAGATCGACCCCCGCTACTACCGTCCGGCGGAGGTGGACCTGCTCATCGGCGATCCCGCCAAGGCCCGCAAAAAGCTCGGCTGGGTGCCCAAAGTCACCTTCGCCGAGCTCGCGAAGCTGATGGTGGATGCGGACTTAAAGACCCTGCAGGACCAGCTCGCCGGCAAAGTTTCCGTGACCCAATAGCCGCGCCCATCGGCGCGGTGGAATCGCACCGCCATGCCACGCGCACTCATCACCGGCATCACCGGTCAGGATGGCTCATTCCTGACCGAGCTGCTGCTCGATAAAGGTTACGAGGTCCATGGCATGGTCCGCCGCACCAGCTCACTGGAACGCTCGCGTTTGGTTCACCTCTACCGCGATTCGCAGGTATATGGCCAGCGCCTCTTCCTTCACTACGCCGACTTGGACGACCCCACCACGATGCGCCGCGTCCTAATGACCGTCGCGCCCGATGAGCTTTATCACCTCGCCGGCCAATCCCACGTCGGATTGAGCTTTGAAATCCCCGAATCCACCTGCGACCTGACTGCCATGGGGACGTTGAGGCTGCTCGAGATGGTGCGGGACATGCCGAACAAGCCACGGTTGTTCCATGCAGCATCCTCCGAAATCTTCGGCCAACCCACCGCAATCCCCCAGGACGAGACCACCCCCTACGCGCCGGTAACCCCTTACGGCTGCGCGAAGGCCTTTGCCACGCAGATGGTCTCCATCTACCGGCAGACCTTTGGCCACTTCGCTGTCAACGGGATCATGTTCAACCATGAATCGGTGCGCCGCGGCGAAAACTTCGTGACCCGGAAGATCTGCCGCGCCGCCGCCGCCATCAAGCTTGGCCAGCAAAAAGACCTCATGCTCGGCGACACCTCCGCCAAGCGCGACTGGGGTTACGCTCCCGACTTCGTGCGTGGCATGTGGCTCTCCCTCCAACATGAAACGGCGGAGGATTACGTCTTCGCCACTGGCCGCCTCCACAGCGTGCAGGATGTGGTGGAGACCGCGTTTGCCACCATGAACCTCGACTGGAAGCAGCACGTGCGCCAAGACAACCGCCTGCTGCGGCCAGCCGAACCACAACGCCTGCTGGGCAACCCCGCCAAGGCTCGCCGCCTGCTGAACTGGGAGCCGAGCATCACCTTCAAGCAGATGATCGAGGACATGACCCGGGCCGAACACGAGCAGCTAGCTGGAGCTTGATTCCATCGCGAATTCAACTTGCCCACCCCAGCCCAAGCGGCATTATTCGTGCGCCTGACCGTGTGGAAGGATGGCTGAGTGGTTAAAGGCACCTGACTCGAAATCAGGAGATGGGGCAACCCATCCGTAGGTTCGAATCCTACTCCTTCCGCCATTTTTTACGGCGTCCCAACTCTTCCCCCCGTGTCGGCTTACCGCTTCGGCCAGTTCAGGTGCTTGTGGAGGAAGTCGTAGGTGCCCTGGCCGTTGATGGTGTGCGGGCCGTCGAAGTGCTCGATCTCCGCGCGGTCGCCAATGCCGAGCTTGTTGTAGAAGCGGCGAATCTTGGCGAACTCAAAGTTCACCCACTCATCGATGCCAACACCATCGTCGTGGCCGCGTTCAACCATGAATGGCCGCGGCGCGATGAGAGCGGCCATCTCGGCATAGTTGAAGGTATGGCCGAGGTTCCATTCGAAGATCTCGTATTCGCCGGTGAACAGGTAACTGCCGCGCCAATCCACCGTGGCGTTCTTCCAGACCCACTCGTTGAAGTCCGCCGAGCAGATGCTCAGGCAGTAGCCGTCCAATGCCGCCGGGATGCGCATGGCGGATTTGCCTCCGTAGCTGAGGCCGTAAAAGGCAATCCGCCGTGAATCGACAAACGGCTGCGTGCCGAGCCACTCCAGGATGCGCTCGTGCTGCGCGAAGATGATGGAGAAAAGGTGCAGGCCCAACGGATTGGCCAGCCGCTGGATCGTTCTAAACTCGTCCTTGCCGCGATAGGGATTGTGCGGCGCGAAGACGATGAAGCCGCGCTCGGCCAGCGCCGTGGCGAAACCCTTGTAGGCTGCCCATGCCCGATCGGCGCGATTCGTTGTCACCGTATCCATCGGCACTCCTTCAAGCCCATGTTGGCAAACGACCACAGGGCGGCGTTCACCGGGCTTGAGGTCCTTGGGCAGCAGCAGAACACCCCAGGCAAACACGTCGGGCAAAACATCAAGCGTGACGTCATAGCCAACCATCTTGCTGGTGTTCAAAATCTCCTTGGAGCGGGCGTTGGTCGGGCCTGCAGGCGAAGACAGCTTGCCGACGACCCCATGCCAGAAGTTGCTTTGCCATGGTTTGCGAGCCGCATCCCATGCGACAGCATCCGGAACTTTGACTTTCGACCAAAAGCTTTCGTCCCGCAGGTAACTCGCAACACGAAGCTGGTTCTGGGTCAAATTCTCCAACTCTTTGACCTGCCGGCGCTGGCGGTCGGGGGCCGAGAAATCCCTGCGGGCATCACCCAGCGGCTGCGTGGGGGGGAAATCCACGCGGGCGGTCACGCCCACGGATTTGAGCAGCGCCTCGATCGTGCGGAGATTGCCGGGACCGGTGGTGGCTCCGCCATTGCCGTGGAAAAGTTCGGGCGCGCGGCCCGTGAGCTCGCCGGCACGAGCAACCTCCGCCTGCACGGAGACGAGGTCAGGCAGGGCGATTTTCCCCGGGGCAGCACCGGCGGAACGATCCGGGCGCACGGCCGGCGGCCCGGCGATTTCCGGAGGAGAGCTGTGTTCAATGAGCAGCCTCCGGGGATGGACTAAACTGGCCAGTTCAGCGTCGCCAAACTCGCGCAGGATGCCAAACAGGTTGCGGTAGATCGGCTCGCGCCAAAGCTGTTCTCGAGAATCGAAGTAACCGCTGATCATCGCGGCGGAAATCCGCTTATCGAGTGCGGCGGCGTGCAGCGCCACCAACCCGCCTTCAGCAAACCCCGCCACGGCGACTGGCGCCATCCGCGCCCCCGGTTCGGCATTCCGCGCTTCGAACCAGTCCACCACCGCCAGCACCTTCTGCACTTCATAACCAATGACCGTGCGCCCGAGCATGAAAGCCTGACGGTAGATCCACTCGCGGTGTGGCTGGTTGGTGAAGCGGATGCGCGGATTGCCCGACCACTCGTCATGCCTGTCGATGAGCACGGGGATCACCACCCGGCAGCCCGCCGCCGCCAGCGAGTGCGCCCATGCATTCCTACCCGGCGCAATGCCCGCGATTTGTTCCGGCGTCTGGTCGGCATCGGGCAGCGCGATGACCTGCGCCCGAACGGCGGACTTCGGCTCCATCAGCAAACCCTCACCCGTAACACCATCCAGCACCGGCCAGCGGACCGCCAACACCGTGAACTGGGCGGTGTCGGCGACCACGGCGGTTCCGCCGACGGGCGCGATGAGTTCCAACCCCTTGAGAGCCACCCGCTTGTCCACCACGCCGAGGATTTGCGCGAGCCGTTGCCGGTTTGGCTCCACGGACTTTGCGTATGCTTCCGGCGATGACGCGTCCCGCCTCCAGAACTGTGCCCGTGCGGCGACGGAGTTCCCCGTCTCGCGCTGAAGGTATTTCTGGATGCCCGCGACCATCTGCGCCGAATAGTCACCCTCGCGCGTGAGCGGCGCGGTGCCGGGCAGTGGTTCGGCAGCGTAACCGAAAGTGACAATGACAGCGAGCACGGCCAGAAGGTGGAATCGCATGGCCACATCATAGGAACCTCCCCTTCCAACCGCACGGGTGAAATTGACGGAAATCGTGCTTGCACTGTTGCCGGGAGGGTGGCTCAATTCCCGTCCCCTTACGCGGGGAGACATTTTATGGCACGCATTTGTGAACTCACCGGCAAGCGCCCCGTCAAAGGCAGCAAAATCTGGCGCAGTGGTAAAGCGAAGCGCGAGGGCGGCATCGGCACGCACGTGACGGCGATTACCAAGCGTCGCTTCTTCCCCAATCTCCAGCGGGTCAAGGCGCTGCTTCCCAGCGGCGAAGTTCGCTACATTCGTGTGGCCGCGTCCGCCATCAAAAAGGGCCTGGTGGTTAAGGCGCCGAAGCGCACTTGGAAAAAGCCCGAAGCCAAGGCGGCCTGACCGGCACTGAACATTTTAAAGCAATGGCGTCCCACAAGGACGCCATTTTCTTTTCCAAGACGGACTTTTCGTGGGTGCGCGACACCGGGAGCCGCCTCGCTCAGACTCACTAACGCCAGCGCACCACCATGGCCACCGGGCGATTGGGAACTTCAAACAGGCAGATGCCAAGTGTCGGGTCGAACTCTGCCGGCACACGCTCGCCGTTGACCCAGACCCGATAATTACGACGGACGCAGCGCAAGATTACCCTCCATGCGAGGGTTTGGCTTGGAAAGGATCCCTCCGCTTGGCCCAGGACAAGCTCCCGGACCGTGCCGCGATCGACACACTCAACCTGGCGGGTGCTGAACTGCCCCCGCTGGTAGCCTAGGGATTCGCCATCGTCCTCGTGCCAGACAAGCTGACTGCGCCCATGCGGCCAGACGTGAAGATTAACCGTCGTATCCCGCTCGCCGGAGAGGCTTTGCCGCGGAGTGCCCGTGGGAATTGCGGCCCCCGCGCGCACGAAGACGGGGATGTGCTCCGCCACGGCCTCGGCGATGATGTGCTGGCCGCCTTCGTATAGCCCACCGCTCCAGAAATCAAACCACAGCCCGCGCGGAAGATAGACGCTGCGCGCCCTCGCACCGGGCCGCAGGATGGGCGCGACCAGCAGGCTTTCCCCCAGCAGGAACTGATCATCGCAGACCACCGCCGCCGGATCATTTGGGTGATGCCAGAGCAAAGGCCGCATGATTGGCGCGCCCGTGCGCCGCGCCTCGGCGAAGAGGCATTCCAGATACGGCAGCATCTGATAGCGCAGCGTGATGGCGTCGCGACACAGCGCCTCGGTGCGCGGGCCAAACGCCCACGGTTCCTGCCGACGCGAGTCGATGTTCGCGTGGTTGCGGAAGAACGGCGTGAAGGCCGCGAGCTGCGTCCAGCGCGTGAGCAGCTCGCCGGTGCAGTCACCAAGGAACCCGCCAACATCAGCCCCGCAGAAGGCAACTCCGCTCAAACTCAGGTTGAGCAGCATCGGAATGGATTCGGCGAGGTGCTCCCACGAGGAGGAATTGTCACCCGTCCAAACCGCGGCATGGCGCTGTATGCCGGCATAGCCGGAGCGCGTGAGAACGAAAGGTCGCCGATCCGGCGCAGCCAGCAAGGCCCCGTCGTGGGAAGCCTCGGCCATCGCCGAGCCATAGAGATTATGGAGCGCAGCGTGAGACGTGCGATTACTCCGGACCTGGCTGGGCTGATTTGGCTCCGCTACCGCCTGGAAGTCTGGGTTGAGGTGCTCACATGCGTCGGGCAGCGTCTTACCCGGCGTGTCAAAGAGCGCCGGCTCGTTCATGTCGTTCCAAATGCCCGCCAGGCCCAGCTTTTGAAATGCGGCCTGCTCCTGCGCCCACCAGTGCCGCACCGAGGGATTGAGAAAATCGGGAAATAGGGACTTGCCCGGCCAGACCTTGCCAACGAAATCGCGGCGTCCATCGCGCGTTTTCACAAAGGCTCGGCGAGCACGGCCACGCTTGAGCACGCCAAACTGAGGGTCAGCCTTCACCCCCGGATCCACGATGGCAACGGCTTTGAAACCGTGCCGCGCCAGTCTCGCAAGCATCTCACGCGGACGCGGAAAGCTCCTGCCAAAAGTAAAGACGCGGTGGCCATCCATGTGATGAATGTCCAAGTGCAGGGCATCACAGGGGATTTTCCGACGGCGGAATTCACGGGCGATCTGCTCCAACTCCTCGCGGTTGGCATAACCATAGCGTGATTGGTGGTAACCTAGCGCCCACCGGGGCGGCAGCGGGATGCGCCCGGTCAGCTCGGTAAACCGCGCGACCACATCCGCCGGCGTGGGTCCTAGAAAGAGATACACATCCAGAGCCCCGGTCGCAGCGCGCAGGCGAAACTCTTCCGGCTCCGTGCAGCCGATGTCCCAGATTTGGCGCCCCGGATTGTGCCAGAAGAGCCCGCCCGCCCTGCCCTCCCGCAGCGAAAGCGCGAAGGGAATCGAGACGTAAAGGTTCTTGAGCCCCGGATGGATGCAGGAGGCATGACCTAGCACATCCGCATTCCAAAACTCGCGGATGAGACCGCGCTTGTTGAACGGGCCGGAAGATTCTCCCAGACCGAAAATGCTTTCCCCTTCGGCGAGGCGAAGGGCGAACTCCGATGCTGAGCCCGTAAAATCTGTGGTGGTGCAGCGGAACACTTCCAGCCCGCCCGCGTCGTGCAAAACCCACCCGCCCGTGCGCCGGTTCAGGGAAAACTTCGCCGCCGGGGTGGTAAGGGTCGCCCGTGCGGTGCCCTGTCGTGAACGGGCCCGTGCGCGCAATCGCAACACGTCAGAAGCGAGGGCGGTTATTTCAAGATCAGCTGTCGGCACAGAAATGAAAAAGCCGCCGGCTTGCACCGGCGGCCTGGAAAACCGTCGACCTTAGACCTTGGTCAGCATGTCCGCCACGAACGCGCGCTCTTCAACGAGCTCTTTGTTCGTCGCAGCAATCTTGGACTTCGCGAAGTCGTCCATCGCGTAGCTGGTGATGACTTCGTAGCTGCCGGGGGTGGTCGTGCGGACGGGCATGCCTGCCCACACGTTCGGGTCGAAACCATAGTGGCCGTTCGATTTGACGGCGACAGAGTGAATCGCACCGGGCGTCACGAGCGAGCGGACGTGATCCACGAGCGCGTTCGCAGCCGAAGCGGCGGACGACGCGCCGCGTGCCGCGATGATGGCCGCGCCGCGTTTACCGACGGTCTCGCAAAACGGACCCTGCAACCATGCGTCGTCGTTGATGACGGATTTGGCAGGCTTGCCGCCGATGGTCGCGTGGGCAAACGCCGGGAACATGGTTGGGCTGTGGTTGCCGTAGATGAAGATGTCCTTCACTTCAGTGAGGTCCGCGCCCGCCTTCTTGGCGAGCTGGGTCTGGGCGCGATTTTGGTCGAGGCGCACCATGGCCGTGAAGCGGTCCGCCGGGAGACGCTTGGCCTGCGAAGCGGCGATCATGCAGTTCGTGTTCGCCGGGTTGCCCACGACGGCCACGCGGGCATCGGCCGCTGCGACGGCGTCAATGACCTGGCCTTGGGCGATGAAAATCTTGCCGTTGTCCTTGAGCAAATCGGCGCGCTCCATGCCGGGGCCGCGGGGCTTCGCCCCCACGAGCAAGCACCAGTTGGCGTCCTTGAAACCAACCGCAGGATCGGAGGTCTGCACAATGCCCTTGAGCAGCGGAAAGGCGCAGTCGTCGAGTTCCATGGCGACACCATTGAGGGCGGCCAGCGCCTTTTCCACAGGCGCCTCAATGAGCTGGAGGATGACTGGCTGATTCGGCCCGAACATCGCGCCGGAGGCGATACGGAAGAGGAGTGAGTAACCGATTTGGCCGGCAGCGCCGGTGATGGCAACACGAATGGGTGCGTTCATAGTTTCAAAGACGGGCGAGTATGGAAACGCACCAAAGATGTGGCAAGCATCCTGTCAGTGCGGATAAACGAGCCGACCGCTAAACCGAACCAACGGGCATCAGAAGATGTTGTTGGTAGCCCAGATGTTGTTCACGTTGTTCGATAGATCCAGATAGGTCCACGGCTCGACGTGGGCATCAATGAACAATGCGTTGGCGCGCAGGTTGTGGCGCGGTCCGACCTGATGCCCACTTCCGTTGCCCTGGGCATAGTTCGCCCAAGCCGGTGACTGCCACACCGCAAACCAAGTGGTAAACCGGCAGTAGGGCGGGGGCGGTCCGACCTGCGGCACTCCCGTGTCTCCCATCAACCACACCGCACTGGTCCGTTGCATCTCCGTGATGCGCCGACTGCCCAGCGCAGGCCCGCCCACGCCATTTGTTGCGTAGCGGATGATGCTCGCCTCAATGACACCGTAGCCAAGCTGACCACTGGGATTGATGTCCTGATCCTTGACCGCCGGACAGCGCCATACCGGGTTGGCTCCGTTGGTGGAGGGCAGGTATTTCCCCTGAACCATGATGTCAAACCACCAATTACCGGCGTTGTTGACCGTATAGGCGTTGCGATTCAGATCCACGAAACGCCCTTCGTGATCCTCCGCGTAAGTGATCATGGCGATGCCAATTTGTCGCAGATTGTTGACGCACTTAATCCCATGCGCCTTGGCCTTCGCCTTGGAAAGCGCTGGCAACAGCATGCCGGCCAAAATCGCGATGATGGCGATGACGACCAACAGTTCGATCAGCGTAAAGGCCAGGCGGCGGAGGGCCGGACTTGAGGCGGGCAGTTTCATGTCGGTTTGGTAGCGCAGGCGAACGGGGTTCGCAAGGCGGAGGTTGACTGGCCGCCAGGGCGGCTCATTCATCCTCCTTCACCCCAGCCAGCCGCGCTCCGACGGTGCGTCGGTCGGTGACAAGTGCGCGAAACTGCCACGTCGCACGTGGTTCGAGCATCTGCCGGTAGTCTGTGGCCGTGCCCACCTTGTTGGTCGTGGCATCAAGGAGGTCAAGTTCCACGCGCACGCCGAAGCGCTGGTGATCGGAGTCATTTTTCAGGACGCCGGTCACATAAACCAACCGGCTGCCCTTCGCGCCCTTGGGCTGATCAAGGGCGACCTGAGTGACCTTCAAGTCGCCGATGAGCTTTGGGCCTTTGGGCACCATGGGCGAAGTCATGGCGGGCGGAGTTGCGGCTGCCGGACCACTCGCAGGCGACGCGGATGGGCTCGGCACGGACGGAGTGGTTTGCTTCGGGGCCGGCGGTGGAGGAGGAGCAGCGGGCGCGGACGGAATCGGCGCGGGCGGCGCGGCAGGACGACCATCGCCCTCCACTGGTGGCGTGCGATTCTTCAAGTGGCTAACCACGACCAACGCCACCGCGAGCACGATGGCAATGTTCAGCGCCCACAGACAAACGCGGAGGAAAGAGCCGTTTCGGGCGGTTGAGCCGGGCTTGTTCACACCACGGATGGTCGCCGGGTCCACGCGCTTGACGGGCGCAGGGGCAGGCGCGGGTTTCGCCGCGGTGGGGGATGGAGTCGGGGAAGCTTTGGGTGCCGGCACGGGGGACTGAGGCGCGGGAGGCTTCGGTGCGGATGCGGACTGGGGCACTGTCGTCGCGCGGGGGAGGACGACTGACTTGCCGCACCGGCCGCAACTGCTCGCGCCGCCGCCGGCATAGTCAGGATACGAGACCTCCGCGCCGCAATGGGGGCACTTGCACTTGAGGTAAATCTTGCCGGTGCTCACGGGTCAACTGGAGCCGCACGTTAAGGAACACACCGCGAGGCGGCAAGACCGCGGAGCCATGGACCGGTTCGTTCGCGGGCAGTTTTGGACTGGACCCTGCCAATATCCGCGCAGCCGCCAAGAGCAAACGGGCGGAGCGATACTCCATGAAAACCACCCTTTACCCCTTTATTTCGACGCTCGCGGTCGCGGCGTTGTGCTGGGCCGGGGCGACGTCGGCCCTTGGACAGGCCATTACAAACTTCACCGGCATATGGAACAACGTGATGATCTCGACGCCCGCGCAGCTGTCGGTTGTCACCAGAACCGACGCCCGCAACGGCACCACCCACGTCACTGTGACCGAAGTGCAGGAGCGGACGCAGTTCAATGCCGGAGTGATGACCTTGGCCATGGATGGCAACGGTAACTTCTCCGGTCCGGCCAGCGGCACGATCACAGTGATCGGTCCCGGGCTGGTGCGTGTCACCCCCAACGGCGATGGCCCCGTGCTGCTGAACGTGAACGCCGCACAGGACGTGGCGTTCGCGGCCAAGCAGATGCCCGGCAGCCCGCAACAAGACTTGGAGCTGCTCCTCAAGGCCCCGACCGCGATGACCAGTGCGGAACTGGCAGGCACCTGGAAACTTGTCTCCTTTGGCACGCCACGTTTCCTCGTGCTGCATCGCTCGACCAATTTCTCCGATCCCGGGCGGCCCATCGAGGGCATCGTGAACATCGAGGGTCGCGAGGAGTTCCGAACTGGCGGCGGCACGATGGCCGTGGCGGCGGACGGATCGTTCAGCCTCGTCTTCGGCCCCGACAACATGACTGGCACGGCAGCCCCCGGAGCCAACGGCCTGCTGACCGTCACTGTTCCGATGCCCCCAAACCCGTCGATGGTTCTCTCGTTCTACGTCAACGCGAGCAAGAACGTGATGGCAGCGGTGCACACCGAGCAGAACTACCAGGAGCTGATCGTCGCGGTGAAGCTGCCAGCCACGCAGGCGGATAGCGAGTCGCAGGGCCTCTGGCGCGTCGGCAGTCTCGAGACACCTCGCACGCTCACGTTGCCGACCAACGGCCTGGGGCTCGTGCGGGACATTCTGGAGCGAGAGGACTTTTATGTGAGCGGCGAGCAGGTTCACATCGGACACACGGGCATGTTCACCACCCCGGCGAATCGCGGCTTGGGACGCGCCAGCGTCCTGTCGCCAGGGGCCGTGCAGGTCGCCGGGACCAATGATGCCGGGCAGACCTTCCTCAGCACGTTCTGGTGCAACTCCAGCAAGGACTTCCTCATTGGCACGCGCGCGGAGACATCGCAGGAAATCAACCTTGTCGCCCGTGCACCGGCGGAGAACCTGCCGGGTGGCCCGGCGGAGTTCGGCCTCATGCTCGCCAAGCCGACCGAACCGCCGCTTCGCGTGAACCTTCACTGGGCCTCCGCGGCAAACCGGGTTCTGCAAGTGAGCACCAATCCGGTGAATCCGGCGAGCTGGGTGGACCTGGCGGAAACCCTCGGAGGCCACACCCATGCCCCATCGCTGGGCAGCCTCCCGCGGGCCTACTATCGGGTGCGCCAAACAATACCGTGAGGCGGTCGGCTCAGCGCAGTTCGCGCACCTGCAAGTTGCGAAACTCCATCGGCGTGCCCTCCGCCTGGATACCAATGTGGCCGGAAGCGGGGACGAGTCCCGTGGCCTCCCATGCCTGCTTGCCGTTGCACCACAGGGTGGCCGATGTGCCCTTTACGACTACGCGCCATTCGTTCCATTCGCCGATGGCCTTCTGCAACATCGGGACGGCCTTGGCACCGGTGAGATTGCCGGCGAGAAACGCGCCTTCGTAATTGCGGTCCACACGGATCTGATTGTTGCCCGCGTCAGGTTTGGTGCGGATGTAGAAGCCACCGTTGAACTTGGGCGTCAGCGCTCGCCACTCGAACTTCACCTCGAAGTCAGTAAAGGTCCGGGTGGTGACCAGATGGGGCCGCATGAGGCCGGTAAGGTAGATGACGCCATCCTTGACCTTCCAGTTGTCAGGCCAAGGGTCACCGGTCTTCTGGAGCGAGCACCGCCAGCCAGAGAAGTCGCGTCCATTAAATAGCTCCTCAAAACCCGCATCGGCAGCCTGGACTTCAGGCAAACAAAGCGAAGCGGCGAGACAGACCATCCATGCCAAGAGCTTTTGCATGCGGCGTTTGACGCCTCTGCCCGCAAAGCCTTCATGGTGTGGCTGATAACCCGGGCAGGGCCTTTCTCCGTTACTCGGATGGATCAGACAAGAAGTCACTCGGGCAACCGAAAACCGGCCCCCAGTGCGTTCCACTCGCGCAGCATCGCCTCCACTTCGGCCACCGAGCCGAAGGGCACCAGCATTCGGTATGAGTATTCGCCCGTCCGCAGCCCGGCAGCATCCCGCACCCGGAAGACGCAGTTCCATTTCACAACCCGCTCTTGAATAAAGCGCCAACGCCCGTAGCCCGGCCCGGCAGTGCCGGGTTGCAGCTGCGGTGGCGCAAAGATGCCCATCGCGTGCCGACCGTCCGTCGTCGCGAGCACGATGGGCCGGGGAATCTCTCCGGGGCCATCCGTGACCGGCTCCAGCTTTCCCGTGCTGGGATTAAACTGCCAGAACACGGAAAACTCCGGCGGCATGTAGCCCGTGAGCGCCTCGAATTGCGCGTAAGTGTGCCGCGCCACGGCGGGCACTGTGAACGTCACGCGGTAGTCCAGCGCCTGCGCCCAGCGCCCGCAGCCAATCCGCACGTCCTTCGCGAGCAGGTAGTCCGAGAGCGTGTTGGTATTCCGCGCGAGCTGCCCCGCGCTACGCTCGCCGGGCGCGAGCCAAAACGCCATCTGCGTGCGCGTGCGGAGGCGGTTGCCGGTCGCGACAAGCTCCAGCAACTGGCTCGTCGAGCGAGGCCCGATGTGGTCGCGGCGCGAGCCGGCCTCAGTAGGGTTGAAGGTCTCCGCGTTGGCCGTCGGCGTGTTGTCGAACGAGCACGCCGACTGCAACTGCCGCCCGTGGTCCGTGCTGTTGATGAACTCGCGCCCGTCCCACTTGAATGAGTCTATCGCTCCCGCCAGCCGCGAAGTCGTGGTGATGACCGCTTCCGACCGCCCGGCCTGCGCGC
>JACCDO010984775.1_pt1 | contig 18169 bp, 20 predicted proteins | sample 7446101 | NCBI WGS metagenome assembly JACCDO01 (sample SAMN15323440, study PRJNA562643) | freshwater metagenome | isolation source: river surface water | place: USA:Blue River Watershed | collected 2017-08-16 | reverse complement strand
TTTCGAAGTAATTGGATATAATACTCCATGTGTCTTTTTCCAAATCCATAATTAAAAACTTATTCTCTTTATCTTATTCTAATAAATTATTATAATAATTTTAGACCTTTTTTAACTCAAACAAAAATTTTTATATAAATAATATATAAAAATGAAAAAACAAACCCAAACCAAAAAACGTCAAACACGTTCTACGAAAATCAACCGTTCTAAGAAGCACAATAAAAAATCAATTAAGCATGGTGGGTCTGATAAACTCCCCATTTTTGAAGAAAATAAGTGTTATCGAATTAATATCGACGATCTAAAATATAGTGTACAATACATAGGTCAAAATAAGGATAAATATCTTTTTTTTGATCAAATTTATAATATGGATGTGTCACTCGATAAGAAGGAAATAAACGAAAATAATGTTAGAGAAATAGAATGTTAGATAAACAAAACCATTTAATATCATCATTATTCATTATTGGAATATGCCAACCATTCATATGTTCTTGTACACCAATTGTATAAAGGGATGGTTTGGTAATATTCATTCTTTCATATGAAGCAATATGATTATCCTTCCATCTTTTAAATAATTTTTCATCTAATTTATCAACATGATGATCTCGCATCATATCATTTGTAATAACCAGCGAATTTTTAATCATAAAACCAGCTAATAACCAATACATGTCATCATTTTCATTATATGGGGTATAATAAATCATTAATTTATCAGGATCTATCACATAATCTTTAAAATGGATATTACGACTTTGATGTAGAATTAAAAGAATAAAGACATTTGATGTTTTCATACTACTTATGAAATTAGTAATTGGATCAGAAGAAAATTCACCACTTTCTGAATGCCCCATATTACCACCATCAATGATTATAGTTTGTTTGTTAATAACATTTAGATTTCTTTCAGATTCAATAATACCCTTAAAAAGCAATAGATTATTAATATTTTTTTTTTCTTTATTTCTAGATTGGTTATTATATTTATTTTGTTGTTCTTTATTTTGATAAACAGTTAAAATATCATTAATTAATACTTTTCTATCATTAAATGTTAATTGATGTTTTTTTAATTGAATATTACATCTAGAACAAGTAATATTATTAGTAGTATTAGTATTATTAGTATTATTAGTATTATTCATATCATTATTAAACAATTCTAATTGATTTGGGTACCATTCTAGGAGTAGTTGAAAAACATCATGATTAAGAATCGTATCATTTTCACACCAAATCTCAAACATCTTTTTAATTTTTTCAATAATAATATCAGAATCAGAATTATTCAAATTATATATTTTATAATTTTTAAAAGCTATTAATAGATGCTGAAATTGTTCTAAAGTAAAAACATTATTATATTTATCAAACAATTCAATCAATATTTTAAAATCTTCCAATTCTAGATGGATATTCTTTGAAAGATTTTCTAAAATTGGTGCAATAGTTCGTGTTTTAATTGGAATTTTATATTTATTCATTTCTTTAATATATTCAATTGCATTATATGTATCATTAATATTACAAGAAATTCGAATCATAAGAGGGTAACTAGAAAGGTCATGTTTCCAATTATTGGATTGATAAAAATTAATCATATGATTGTAATATTTTAAAATAATATTATGGTCATTAATTGTTCCTAGAAATGAAAGAAAGAGGTCAATATGTACCTTTCTAATATCTTTATTTTGATTTTGAATTATTTGATCTAGTAATAAATAAATGGATTCATGATTATCTGATTTAATTGTTTTAATAAGATTAGTATGAAAAGACATGTATGTTCTAGAAATACTATTATTCTAGTAAGTGTATATTAAAGTTAAAAAATCAATTTTATTTTAAGTTATTTATATTTATTTTCTTGAACCTCTAGCTTTGGCTTTAAGTGATTTATAATATTTACTTCTTTTTGTTGTAATATCTTTGCTTATACGATTAATAAGAGTTCTCTTTTTAGTCATACCTCTTTTGTTTTTATTGTAAATAGAGATCTTTCTTTCTTTTGCTAATGAACGAAGTTGGCTCATTGGTATTTTTTCATATTCATAGTTAATATCACAATTAACAGTTTTATTACGATTTTTTCCTTGTTGTGAATAAATTGAACTAGTGCATACAGCATATGGATTAATGGGGCTTTTATCTCTGACTTTTAAAAGACAAGAGCAATATTTTCTTTCACGTTTTGTTAAATTAGCACGTTTCTTAAATATATCACTAGGCATATTATTATTATTTAAATAATTAAAGAGAAAAAAGAAATTTATAAAAAATTAAAATAAATTTAATATTTTTCACTTTAATTTATGAAAGTAATATGTTAATTATTCATCACCACTTTCTTCTTCATCTTCATCAGTTTCATCACCTTCTTCATAATTTTTCTTAAAAGACTCAATTGTATTATTCATACGAACAGTTTTAAATGCCTTTTCATTAAGCTTTTCTTGATCTTGATTATCTTCATCTTCATCTTCATCTTCATAATCAGATGGTAGGTTCATATTACCCATATAATCCTCAGTTTTCTTTTTAACAGGTTCAATCTTTTTCTTTTCAATTGGATTTTTGCGGATGTTAGCACGTTTGTATTTTAAAAATGGGTTAATAATTTTAGCCACTTCAATCATTAAAGGATACGAAATATCAGTTGAAATGTCATCATCAAATGATACAATTTCATCTTGATCATTACCATTTTTAGACTCTAAATCTAAATCTACTTTAATGACACCTAAACGGTTCAGAGCAGGAACAATATTTTTAACAAATGGATCCGACAAATCAACAAATGCATGAGCAGCACGATCCGAATTAGTACCACATAATAGGATATGAGACCCTTTTTTATTAGTATATGTAAGACCACCTGAAGTGATATGAAATGAATTACCCATGTATTGACCACGAGAAATGCATGTTCCTACACCAGTTGAACCACTCAATGTAACAATGATAAAACCATTGCTATCAAATGTTAGAGTTTTAACCCAACTAACAAAATCATCGAAATTATTAATAGTTGGTGAATGATCTGAAGATTGTTTTAAATGTTTAGGACGTCCATTTGGTAATTGATCTACTTTATTGATTCCAGCTAAACTCATTAAAACAATTAAAAGTCCTTTACTCATTGTTTGGTTATCTTCAATCACATAATTTGATTTAACAAGTTGTGCAGCAGGAAGACCATTAAGACTACGATTAGGGTCATGAGAACGCCGTTTCTTTTGCATTTGCTCAGACGTTGAATTAATTTTAGCAGCTTTAGTATCAGAGGCTGAGGAAGCACCTTTAGGAGCTTTAATCGGCATTATCAAATATATAATCTGTATATTATAATATTATTATTCTTATGTTTTTATACATTCAATTTTTTATCGAATAATATATAATATAAAAATAAATCTATAATAATAAAATAATAGAAATAAAACAATAATGTCATCTTATTTAGAAAAAAAAACAATTATTAATGAATCATTAAGTACCCTAGAAGGGGTTATAAAATCTTTTCGTATTAATTTAGACAATTTTTCAACTTTAGTCATTAAAGTTATGGAAAATCTAAAGACATATGCGCAATTATCACCATCAAATCGTTATCAATTAAGTATTGAAATTTTAATGAAAATTATTAATGATATGGAATTAGAAAGTGATCAAAAAGTTTATTTACTAGGAACAATTCCCTCAATGGTTTTTGATTTTGCTGACATAAATTCTAGAAAAATAGATTTATCATCACCTTCACCAATTTCAACAAAAAACAATATTAAACCTTCTCAATCTTCACCAACACCAACATCTTCCCCACCAACACCTCTACCAACTCCTTCATCAATTCAAACAATCAGAACAAATGATAATGATGATATTATTCCTGAAGAAAATATGAATACAAATGAAACACAAAATAATATTGAATTAATTAGTATAAAACCTAAAGAAGAAAAAACAGAAAATAATATTCATAATTTAGAGATAATTGTTAATGAATTATATAATTCAATATATAATATGATTACACAAGAAGAAATTAATCCAGCTGAAATTCCAGGACAATTAATTACAATTGTAACCAATACTGTTAAAGTTATTAATAAATATTCAGACCTCAAAGGGTGTGAGAAAAAACAGTTAGTGTTAAGTGCTTTTGATAAATTAAATAATAATATCGATGTTATATTCCCTAAAATTTCAGAACAAGATAAAAAAATGATTCAACTTGCATTATCAACAATTCCATCACTCATAGATAATATTATTTCAGTTATCAATATGAAATATGATATTGATTTTGAAAATTTAATAAAAAAAACAAGTGCATTATCTAAATTATTTTGCTGTTTTATGCAGAAATAGTTTTTTCCATTAAAACAAGAATTAATTTATCGTTGTCATTTAATTTACAAAAAATAGGTGTTTTATCAGTAATTTTCCAATATGATGATTTTTCATTCATATTACCATTATTAAATTTTAATCCCTTAAGAACTATGAAATTATCAGTGACTTTAACGAATTGACCTCCTTTTTTAAGTTCAAAATCATTAGTTGTACTATCAAAACTTAAATATCTAATATAATCTCCTGAATCTAATTGGTCTAAAGTTTCAACATAAAAATATTCCTTCAGAGTTTCTTTAATCATATCATATTTTTCAAGATCATCTTGATTTTTAAGTTTTCCATTCATAATTTTATCTAACATTAATTCTCTGATTATTGTCATTTCAGATAAAGAACCAAATTTATATCTTTGAACCATATCTTGATCTAAAATATCTTGAATCAGTTTTTGGTTGTTAATATCTTTTTCGCGACGATGTTTTAATAAATCCATTTCTTTTATATTATCATATTATTGTTTTTATTTTATTTTTTCTTATTATTTTTAAAGTGAAGGATATAAATTTTATACAATATTCATAACTCTTTCGATTTTATGACTAATAATTTTAGGTGTAATATAAGGTGGTTTAATATAATCTGGTTTTAAATCACAATTGTAAGGGAGATTTGAATTAAATGTGTCTTTAATATCATCCAATAATAATTGATTTTGATTTTTTAATGTACTATATAGAATTTGAAGCCCAGTTGATATTTTATTGTTATTTTGTTTTTTTTCCATACGATCTTTAATTTGTGATAGACGTTTTTGTCTTTCAATAATAGCTGTAAGAGTACCTTTTTCATTAAATTCTCGTTTGCTTTCGTTTTTAACTTCCATATTAAAGTATTTAAGTATATTAAGCATTAATAAAATAATATGTCAAATCAATTTTTTGATTTAAAGAACAGTATTAAAGAATTTTTAAAGTTAGATGAAGAAATTAGATCTCTATCCAAAGCAAAATGTGATAGATTACGTAAAAAAGAACAGATTAATAAAGAAATCACTTCATATTATAAATTGAATAATATTAGAACACTTGATTTAACTTTTGACGGTAATAAACATTTACTAGAATTAGTAGAGACTGAAAGACATCCCTCAGTTAATCAAAAATTTCTTAGAGATGCTTTAGTTAAATATTGTAATAATGATAAAATTGTGGATAACATGATTAACCATATTTTAAATGAAAGAGAACAAACCATTTCATCATCATACAAATTAAAAGTTGTTACTGCAATGAATAAAAAACCAACTAAAAATGCAATGGATTTAATTAAAGAAAATGAAAAATCAAAAATTCAAGAACGTTTTATGAAATTAGCTGAATATGCAATTGCAAAAGATGGTATTAAAGATTTTAAACCAATACAAATTGAAAATGTACAACCACAACCTATAAGACAATTAGAAGAAAATCAACAACCCCAACTTCAATCTCAACCCCAACTTCAATCTCAATCCCAACTTCAATCTCAATCCCAACTTCAATCTCAATCCCAACTTCAATCTCAAAAAATAGAAGAAAATAATACAATTCAAAGACAAAGAACCGTATCAATTGGTCATTCTGTACATGAAGAGGAAACTGATTATGATGAAGGAACAAGTTATGTTGATACGGAATACGAAGAAGATGAAGTTGATTTGGATGAATTACCAGTGGAAGAAACTGGTTATACTGAAGATCCTCCACAACTTGAAGAAAAGTTAGATAAAAACACTACGATTAAGAATTTAATTTATAATAAATTAGATTCATTAAAATCTGAACCAGTCGGTGCAATACCTATTCCTAAAACTCAATTAACACAAGAACAAATTATATCTCGATTAAAAGATTTAGAGATTAAAGCAATTAATAGTTGGAAATCATTAGATGTTTTTTCTTCAAAATATCCTATTTTAGGAAAATGGTTATTATTACAAAAAGAAAAAATTAAATTATTAAAATTAAAAGACCAGATGAACAAAGATTCATTCAATGAAATGTATTCTAAAATTAATCAAGCTGAATATGATCAAAAAATAACTTATCCTGATGATATTAATAAATTAAGAATGGATATTATAAATTATTTACAATTTAGATTTAAGAATCTAAGTTAGAATAAATTATTAAATCTCTTTTCTAGATATTAAAATACAATAATTTAAATGGAAAATAATAAAGTTAAACAAAAACAATCTGTAAATAACCCTCAAAATCAAATTATTCAAAATAATCAAAATAATCAAAATAATCAACTAAAACAAAATAAACAAAAAAATGTATTTCAATTAAATAAAAAATTAAGTCAAAAAAAAATTAAAAAGGACAATAAATTAAATTTTCAATCAAAACAAAAAATAAAAATAAATAATGATCAATCTAACAAAGTAATGTTTAATTTAAAAAATAATTATACCGAAAAATTTTATTGTCCTCAAATGGCAATTTCAAAAATAACTAAATCTCAAAATATTAATCTTGAATCAATACCCGATCTACCTGAAATTCCTTTAGACACATTGTTTGGTAATCAGTAAAATGTTTTTTTAAGATAATTTTTAGATTTTTATAAATTTCTTCATTTGATTTATTATCATCTGTTCCTAGAGTAAAGCCTTTATAAATATTTTCAAAATCTTTTATATCAATACCACCATCAAATAATTTAAATAATATTTTTTTATAAATTTTATCATGTGTATTAAATTTCTTTGATTTTAATATATTCCATACCAATTCAATCAAATATGATAAATGAGAGTTAGAATAAATTTGCAATGAAATACCAATTTTCCAAAATCTTTCCATAATATGAGGATTAAGATAAAATATACGTTTTCCAGTAAAATCCCAATTTGATGTTCCTGTTGGAGTCTTTTTCGCTAATTGATTAACAATATATTTTGGACCTATAATTTGATTAGCACCTTGATAATTTTCTAATAACCCAACTTTATTTTTCCAATAATAATCAGCATAAATTTCACCATCCACTAGATATTGACTAATTCTACTTAGTGATTTAATTTTTTCTATATTATTAACATTTAATTTTGTAATATTTTCAGTAAAATTTGAATAAAATGACATTGTAATAATGTTCATATCAGTTTCATATAATCGCAAAGTATCTTCAAAAGAAGTTTCTTCTAACATTAATTTATGCAGAATTTCAGACAAATCCATTTTTTTATCGGTAGTGGTTAAAATATCAATTTCTTCAAATGATTTCATCGTAACATGACGTTTACCTTTTTTATCAGGATTAACTAATTTAACTAGATATGATAATTTATTTGAAACTTGTCTAAAATCTGGTTCCGATTTATTAATAATCTCTTTAATTACACCTTTATCAATATCTAATTTTTCACCAATCGCAACTTTTTCTAGAAATTTCTTTAAAGTAGCTTTAGATGGTTGTTTAATTGTCAATTCCATTGAAAATTTACGTATTTTATCAATTTTATTACATTCAGCATCATTTGCAATACAAATAATAGGATATTTAAAACGATCTGGTTTATTAGCCTCAGTCATAGTTAAAAATGTAGTTAACCCATCTGATGCAGAACTGCGACTATCAATTCCATCAACTTCATCCATAATAATACCCTTTTTAATATCTGCACATCCTTCAAAGAAGCTTAAAATATTACCTTTATTAAAAGGTTCTAAAAAATCTTTAATTTCTTTACCTGATCTAGCTTCACTAGCATTAAATTCATGATAATCATAATTAAAATGTTTAAAAAGTAGATGAGCTAAAGTTGTTTTACCAATTCCAGGTTTTCCTGTTAATAGAAGAATAGCAGGTGTTTTCTTAACTTTATTTCTAAAATTTTCTAACCAAATTAAGGCTTTTTCTATATTATGATTATCATCAATATATTCAGATAATGATTTTGGTGAATAAATATCTACCCATAATTCACTTTCTTTAATTGGATCAATTTCTACATTCGATTGATAACTTAGATTTTTCAATGAATCAGTATATTCTTTTTTATATTTTTTTTGATCTTCTTTACTAATTGACCATCCAGATTCATTATTTTCTTCTTCAATTTCAACTTTTTTCTTAATCTTTTTGGACATGATTATAAGTAATATTATAATTATTATAATTGTTATCAATCTTAAATTTAAAAAATTTATTCAATTTTTATCAACTCAATATTATTATCAAATCAATTAATTTAACATCAGAACTAATATTTATTATTAAATGAGTATAGTTAAAGGTGTCTTAATAATTAACGAGTTTGGTAATGGTTTTGTAAATAGTTTAGATAAAACAATTTATATTAAAAAGAAAGACTTAAATAAAGCTTATCATAATGAAATTGTTGAGGTAGAATATTATGAAGAAAATGATATGTATTTTGGTAAAGTTATTAATTATTCATTAATTGGTAAAAGTTTTGTAGGATTAGTATATAATTTTTATAAAGGGGATGTTTTTGTATTCGTTCCAGAATTAAAGAAAAATAATCTAATTACAATCAATACAATTATTAAACTAAAAAAAAATGATTGGATAAGAGTTAATATTATATCAGAAGATGATAATAAATTAAAAGGTGAATTTGTCAGATTATTACCAAATATTTTAGATGATATTATTGAAGAAAAATTCAATTTAGACCAAATTGAATCTGAATCTGAAATAAAAGAATTCAATAATATGAATCATACCCATATCGATCAAACAGATTTAGATACATTTACAATTGATCCTTTTACATCTAGAGATTGCGATGATGCTTTTAGTATAAAAAACATAAATGACATGATTCATATTTATGTTCATATTAGTGATGTGGCTCATTATATTAATCCAAGTAATCCATTATTTGAAACAATTATCAATCGTGGTAATACATATTATGGTAATGAAAAAAATTGGACAATGATACCTAGAAAATATGCTGATAATGTATGTTCTATTTTACCTAATAAACATACACATGTTGTTACTAGTGAATTTATTTATGATGAAATGAATAATAAACTCGATTACATTGATACATATTATTCTATTATTGAATCAAAAAATAAATATTGGTATGATTTTGTAGATCAAAATTTTGATCTTGACAAAAGATTTCAAATAATTTATAATAGTTCACAAGTAATTAAAATGGATATGGATGATTTAATTTTAGTTGATGAAACTAAATCACATGAAATGGTAAGATATTGGATGATTCATGTTAATCAAATAATGTGCATGGAAATAAAAAAATTATATCGTAGTAATCCTGAACCACAATCTATATCTAGTCAATTTGAATTAATAAAAAAATATCAAGAATCACATAATCAACTAATTTCATCAAATTCTAGAGAAAATATTGTATCATTTTTAAAAAATAATAATAATAAGTTATGTCAATTTATGGTTAAATGCCTTCTTGTAAAAGCTGCTTATACAACTGAAGATCTTTCACATTATGGTATCGGTATATCAAATTATACACATTGGACATCACCAATCCGACGCGCATCAGATTTAATTAATCATTGTTTATTCAAAGGATATGATATTGATGTTGCAACATATCTAGAAAATATTAATAATTGTGAAAATACTCAAGATAAGATCGAAGCATTTATTTTGAATTATAATAATTATAAGAATCTTAAAATAGGTAATGAGTACATATATTCAGCAGTTATTATAGATATATTTCTTAATAGCATATCTGTATTTATTGATAAATTAGACAGTAAATATACAATTCATATTTCCAAATTATCAAAAGATAAATTGATATTTGATAATGTGGAAAAAATATTAAAAAATGAAAATGGTCAGATTGAATATAAACTATTCCAAGAAATATCGCTTGTAATTGATAAAGTTAATTTCGATAGTATTGAATTTAGTCTAAAACCAAATTAAAAAGTGTTTTTTCTCTTCTTTTGTTGTGAAATTTGGTTCAAAATCAAATTCTAGAATTTTATCAAACTTATCTGTTTCTAATGTAGGTTTTTCAAATCTTTTCCAATAGGCATGAATGGCAACGGGTGGAACTTCTTTTGAATGATAAGAGCTATCAATCAAGGATTTAATCCCGCGTAATTTATTAAGATGAATTGTTAAATCTTTCATTACATTAACATAAACACATAAAATCTCAACCTCTGGATCAATTGACTTTATAATATCAGTCCATTCCATACGTGCTTTAATTGTTCCATTAGTTGCATCAATAATAAGACTCTCATTAGAAGTTGAATCTTTCAAAATGCTTTTTATTTTATCTTTCATTTTCTTTTTGGTTTTTTCAATATCCATACTAAGAATATGACATTTGTTCTTGGAAATATTACATATTTGATGTGCTAAAGATGATTTACCAGATGCAGGTGACCCAACCATAATAATTACTTTGAATCCTTTTTCTAATTCTTTCCATGAATCATGATTAATCTTATGAAATTTCTCTTTATCTTCCATATATAACTTTGGATTAAACCCTTTAAGATTTTTTCGTAGTTTTTCAAAAGAATATTCCTTAGAATCTTCGAAGAATTCTTCTGGAGTCATAAAAGGTATACCTACATTAATTGCAAATTTAATATCACAATCATTATGGTCTTTTGGTCGACCTGCCGCATCACCTACATATAAACTGTCTTTCTTATTAATTTTAATATCACCATTCAGATTGGTTTTCATAAATTGCCACATTCTAGTAGCTGGTTTGCGATTAAAATCGTCTTGTGTTGATACCAAAATATATGCAGGAACATTTAGATTATCAAAAATTGTGAACCATCTTGTCATAAATTCATCAAATGTCATATTACCTTTACCATCAAAACTTCCTTTTTGATTAGTGAAAATAACAATTTTATACCCTTTTTTTGAATAATCTCTAAGTTTATCCATTTTGTAAGCAAAAATCCAATCATCAACAGAAATCGGAAAGGTTTTTCCAGATTCTGGTTTAATAATAGTATGATCTAAATCGAAAGCTGCAATTTTATCTGAATTGAATCTTTTTGAAACCGATGGCATACAATAATAAAGAAGCCCTTCGGTAGTATCTTTTACCCAATGCATTTTTAAACTATAAGTGTTTATTATAATTTTATTCTTAAATGTTTTCAATTTTTTATAAAAAAAATAAAAAATCCCTTTTTATTTTGTTTTAAGAGTTTTGAATAGGAAGATGTGGGATATACATCAGTATCCTAGACTTAGTCCAAGTAAGGAATACCATCCAAGAAGTTGTTCGGGTCGCGGTAGACAGCAACCAGAATTTCCAACTTGGAGCGCGTCAGACGAGCTACTTCTTCTTTTGCCTGTTCATACTTGAGCTTGAGGTGGTCAGCCTTCACAGAGGCGCGGTGGCGGCTGTAGTCGACCATTGCAAACTTGAGATCGTCGGGGGAGATTTGTGTCAGGCGAAGTGTGATATACTCAAGCTTATTGCAAGCGTCCTTGTACTTCTTGTTCGCCTTCCAGACCTTAACATCACCTGCATCAGTGTTCTTGTCAAGCTCAGCAAGCTTGTCGGAAATGTGATCAGGGCAACGAAACATGATCAAACAGTCTCTTAGTAGTAATATTATGATATTAAAACTATTATAATCAATTTTTTAATTAATATAATAGTCAAAAGTATTGTTTTTATTTAGAATAATGAATAATTTAATAATGTAGTAATGTAAAAAAAAACCAGTTTTTAATTGGGTTTTTGGGTTTTTTAAAAGTCATTATTTCCAACTGCTAGTTAGCAAGGAGTCATCATGGCTTCTGCGAGGTCCTTTTCAAGCTGTTCCTGTTGCAACTTCACGAGTTGATGATAAAAATTTTCATACGCGAAGTTCAATTCAATGCGAGAAAGGTCCATGAACTGAATGTCATCAAACAACCGAATGATTGTTTGACGCAGTTCATCTTCTTTAATATCAAAGTGATGTTCGTGATGCGAAATTGTTGCCATGATAGACTTTGAAGAATTAATAATTTATAAAAAATTTAAAAATATTCAATTTTGTCATTTATAATTATCTAAAATTATCTAAAATGTATAAAAAAACCAGTTTTTATTTGGGTTTGTGGTTTTTGAAAAGTAAGTGCTACCTTTAAACAACTCAAACTGAGTTAACGGCGAGAGGAGGTGGTTTCATCCTGCATGGCTTCCGCAAGCTCTGCCATCAACTTGATGTTGAGGTAGTTGAGCAACTCCATTGATGTCTTCAATGCCTCCTTCTGCTTGCAGTTGAGAGGCGATGCGATGTTGTGTAGTGGCATCGAGATGTTATCTGATGTCTCCATGGCTTCCCGCAAGTCCTCAATCAGCTTGTAGTTTGGGGTGATGGAGGGCTTGTATGACGAGATGTTATCTGGTGTCATCATAGCTTTCATCAGCTCATAGCTAAGAGCAAGCTCATCCAAATCTGCACTTGTCGACATGTTGATTGTGTAGAAAAATACTAATTTATAAAAAAAATAAAAAAATCAATTTTCTTATATAGTAGGATCTAATATGATAAAAAAAAGTCCCTTTTTATTTTGTTTTGAAAGGTTTTGTGGTGCTGGGATTAGCACAAGGTGTCGTTGCCAAAAAGCGTCTAGAGGTCAACCGCAGCAGCCTTCGCAATCTGCTTCTTCGCTTCCTTGATCTTCATCTTGATCAGCCCGAGGATGGCTGCATTATCGATGACAAATTGGGAAATGGAATGTACTTTGTCGACCGTCGTTTGGTAGTTGTTCATGGAGATGGCAGCATAGCATGCCTCATAAGCATCATCCTGCATGCGACGAGCAACTTCCAGCTTTTCTTCCCATGCAATAGCCTGAGCTTCCAGCTGACGCAGGTTCTCAATGGCACATAGGGCAGACATGTTGTAAAAACTTAGCAAACTTGTGTTGGCTTTAGTAAAGTAATATTATTAATAACTTTTTCAGAAATTCAATTTGTATATATGTAGTAATCTAAAAATAACTTAATTCACCAACTAATTCACCAATCATAGTATATAATTTATTAATAGTATTATCTTTTTCAATGACAATATTTTCTAGTTGACGAATTTTTAATAATAAATTTTCAATTGTATCTAAATCAGAATCCATTATATATGCAATATTAATATTAAAATAATAAAAAATATATTCAATTTTATAAAAATAAAAAAAACCTTTTTTTATTTGGGTTTGAGTTTTTTTGACAATAGAGAAGGTTACTCTACTGAGAAACAAGCAAAATGAATCTAGCACTTGCTTTGCAAACGGGCATGCTGCCAGTCGACAATCTTGGAGTGCGAGTCCTTGAAATTGAGGTAGATCAGTTCAGCAAAATTGGTTGCCATTTCATCCACTTTCTCAAGGCACATCTTGCGAATGTTTTCGAATTCCAACTCTGCGCGAGCCCGGTTGCCATCAATGAAATCATTGATGGGATAGTGGTTGTAAATGCGATCGCTAGTTTCACGAAACTTGACAAACATGGCGTTGATGTCCTTCGTGTTCTTAACAAGTGCGCAAATGTTGCACAAAGAGTCCACGCCGGTGCACTGACACTTTTCGGATGACAAGTTGTAGAGGTGCTGAAGCATCTCATCCGTGTTGACATCTTTGTTGAAGTTGTACATCTGCCTGAAGTAGATACCGTAGAGGTCAATGACAGTTTTCACGTCATCGCAGACAAGGTCCTCAGGGAGAAGAGCGTCCATAGTTGATCTCAAAAGTCAGGCAATCGAGGTACAAAGATAATATGGTATTATAATATAAAATAATGAATATCAATTTTTATATAAATTATAATCTAAAATTATCTAAAAATATAAAATTATTTATTGTTTGACATTAATGCGATAGTTGATTCTTTAAGAGAATGGTTTGTAAGAATATAACATAACGTACGATCATATTCCGGCATTGGTATTTTTCCTGTCACTGCAATACCATCTTCAATAAATCGATTTGTTATTTGTTTAAATTCAATGATTGCAGGGGTTTCATCTGGAAACCCTAACTCTCTCATTTTCTTAAAAGCTTTGACTATTTCAAGTACTCTTTGACTTTTATCTTTTTGATTTCTTGATATTTTTGGTTTAATGACTTTTTCTTTTTTTGTTATATCCATTTTAAAGTTATTTAGTTAAAAGAATATGTGGGTATTTTATTTATATTTATTCTCTCATTTTCATAATAAAATAAGATTAATTAATATTATTTATTTAAAATAAAAAATGACCGGATCATTATTAGCATTAGTTGCATTAGGAAAACAGGATGGAGAATTTATAGGTAATCCTGAAATTAGTTTTTTTAGAAATGTTTATAAACATCATACTCATTTTTCAGTTGAATCAATCCCCATACATTTTGATCAAGGTTTAGTTTTTGGAAAAAAATCATCAGTTGTGATACCTAGAAAAGCAGATCTCTTAAGTAGAATGGTCCTAGAATTAAGATTACCAGCTTTAACTACAAATGCAAATATTAGTTGGATTAATGCAACTGGACATTCTTTAATCAAAGAAGTAACTTTAGAAATTGGTGGGGTTAAAATTGATTCACAAACCGGTGAATTCATGGATATATTAAGTCATATTGAATTATCAGATGCAAAAAAATGGGGTTATTATACCATGATTGCAAAACATGAGTTATATACTAGATTCTCTCAAACTGGTGAAACTATTCTATTCATACCATTACAATTTTGGTTTTGTCGTCATATCAGTCAAGCTTTACCACTTGTTGGTCTCCAATATCATGAAATAAAATTCACTCTTACATTAAGAGATTTTGATGAATCATGGTATTCTGGTCCAGATATGACAGATAGACCAGAAACTATATATAATATTAATGGTTTCTTACATTGTGATTATATTTTCTTAAGTAATCAAGAAAGACGTTTTTTTGCTAAAGAAGAACATAGATATCTTATTGAACAAGTTCAAATATATGATGGTAATGGTGTTGCTAGAAATACAGTTAATGACAATATCAATGTATTTTTTAATCATCCAGTTAAAGAATTATTCTGGATATATAAAGCTGATGCAATTCGTAATACAAATGATTGGCTCAATTTTAGTAAAACAATGAATTATATTGAAAATCATGAAGAACCACAAGAACCAATTAAAGCATGTCAATGGAAAATTAATGGTCACGATTTAATGGAAGAAAAGAGTGGTGCATATTTTAGATTGGTTAATCCATACAGATATTATAACCGTATTCCCGATAACTTTGTCTATGTCCATTCATTTAGCATGGAACCTCATAGATTCCAACCTTCTGGACATCTTAATTTTTCAATGTTAAATTCAGTTGTTTTATCATTAACTTACACAGATAATATACCAGATGGATCAGTTACTGTTTATGCCAGAAACTATAATATTTTAGAAATTAAAAACGGTCAAGCTGCACTATTATACAGTGCCTAAGAAATTCTAATATTTGGTAGAAAAAAATTATTAGGACCTTGAGAATTAATTAAATTTATACTACGTGGTAAATTATTAGGAGCAGGTGTTACATTACTATATGATGTACCAAAAATATTAGCTTCATATCCTGGCACTGTTAGAAGAGGTGTACTAGGAGAAGGTGAAGCTGAAGGAGTTGTACTAGGAGAAGGTGTTGATATATTACAAGTTCTTTGAGAACCATCAAAATATGTATATGATGGTAATACATTAGATTCTTGTGTCATATCAACATTTAAACATTCCTCAGTTGGTTGATTTGATGCTAATTTAAGAATAAATTCATATAATTTAGTAGTAAATGTATATGCGGAAGATGTTTGATCAATTTCTAAATTATTTAAATTATATTCGTTTAAAATTTTAGTATCATCGTATGGTAAATATTTTTTACGAATACATGCAATTTGATTAAGTAATACTTCATCATTAAACGTTAATGATGGTAAAGGTGTATCAGATGACATATCTAAAATTTCTCTAAAGACAATAGTGATTGATTTAACAACTTTGAGTAAATATTTTACAGTGTTATTTAAAGTTGAATCGCCATTAGAATTACCACATTTAAAATCAATTATGGTAATTCTAAATAATTTAGATAAAGTGTATAAAGGAAATAAAATTAATTCATCTAATTTTAGCATTATTTCTTCTTTTATAATAGGATTTGTCAGCATATCTTTTGTTAAAAAGGTTGAAATCAATAGAGGTTCTTGTACTTCATCAAAACAACTTCCAACCACTTGATCTAATTGTGTTTCTAATTCAGCTGTTAAATTAGGAAAATTTCCAGTAAATACTTCTTGTTTTTTATTATATATAATATAGATTATTAATAATACTAATAATATTCCAATTACAAGATTGATATTAAGATACATTTTAAAATTTATTATATTGTACGAAAAAAATTTCTAAATTAAATATAAAATACAAAATGACATCTGTTCTAGGTATCAAAATGACTCATGCCCCAGTCCTTTCAATTATAGTAATGATATTAATTGTAACTATGCAATTAGTTAATAAGTTTCTTTTTACTGATAAAAAGAAACCAAATCTTTTATTAACATTAAGAAAACAAACTCATGAATTAGGTGCAACAATGCCTTTTTTCCAAGCTGGTGCAATTGATATGTATGCTGTAAAAACATATACTCCTTATAGAATTGTAATGATGACAATGTATTATCTTTCATTACTAGTTGGGTTAATGCTAACTGAAACAGTCTTAGGAAGATACAATATGTTACTTCTTTTACTAGTTGGTGTTGGTATTAATTTTGTTTCACCATTAATTGGTAGTATAAATTGTTTCAAGCAAACCCCTTTTGAAACTGTATCAATACGTGATGCATTATGTTGTGGTGAATCACTTACATGGTATTATGTTGGTATAATTGCATCAATTTTACTTAATTATCATTTCTTAGCCAATAAAAAGGTAACAACTGCATTATTTGTTGTTGTTTATTTTATTATTGGTTTATTATTAACATTTGGACAAGTGAAATACTTAGAAAAACAAGCTGATCTTCGTATTTCATCTTGTGTAACAGTTACAACAGGATTAGTTCCTTATTTACTAGGTGGTGCATTCACATTTGGTAGTTTAGGATTATTATTTACTAAATTCTAAAAATCTAAATAAAAAATTTTAAAATTTTAAATTAAAATCATATAAATATTGAGTTAATATGAAATTTCTTCTGATAAATCAATACATGTAAAGATTGCTGTTCGGCAACAATAGCGAACACAACCAATTTCATCTAGAATTTTTCCAGCAACTGTTTTTTCAAATTCATTGACACTTAGATCCATGAACTCTTCATCTTCTTCATGTAATTCGATTTCCTTTTTAAATTTTTCTTCACGAAGTCGACGTAAGTAATATTTCCATTTATTACCAATAATTTTACCACAAGTAAAACAACGTACAGGAATAAGCATTAGTAATTTATTAATATACTTTTATAATTGTCTTAGATTATTTTATTTATAATTTTAAATTTTAACAATTCAATTTTTATTTGCTTTTAATATAAAACTTTCTATTGATGGATGTGTCCCTTCATATGTTATAAAAAATATACCTAATATTACAAAAAAAATACCAATTTTATCATAAGTTGTTATTTTTTCATTAAAAAAAATAACTCCAATTGACAAAATTATTAAGATTGATAATCCACTCCATAAAACATTAATAATCCCCATACCTTTATATTTATAAGACTGTACTAAAAGATAACATACAATTGTATAAAATATTA
>JACCDO011295320.1_pt1 | contig 18174 bp, 16 predicted proteins | sample 7446101 | NCBI WGS metagenome assembly JACCDO01 (sample SAMN15323440, study PRJNA562643) | freshwater metagenome | isolation source: river surface water | place: USA:Blue River Watershed | collected 2017-08-16 | reverse complement strand
TTTCGAGTATTTGTCCTTTAGGAGAGATAACCCAAATTTCATATTGATAGCCTTGTTCTTTGGCGGCTTTTTGTTTAGCGAAGACGGAATCTTTTTTCTTTTTAAGTGTCCAAGTAGATTTTACTTCAATAATTTTGTTTTGAGGTTTAAGATAAATATCAGGATAGTGGATATGTTCAGAATCTTCGTCATCCACATATTTAATTTTAGGAACATTTAATCTTTTGTTTAGGTATGTATTTCTAATATTTTACCTTTTCTATCTGTTACCCATATTTCATATAAATATCCTTGTTCTTTAGCGGCTTTTTGTTTTTCAAAAACATTATCTTGTTTTTTATTTATAGTCCATTCTGATTTTACCTCAATAATTTTATTTTTTGGTTTTAAGTAAATATCTGGATAATGAGTATGTTGTACACCATTTTCATCTTGATAAATTATTTTTGGAACATTCTTTTCACCATTTATTATGTCATCCTCATTAATTTTATCTTTAGATATAAGGTGTTCTAATACAAATGGTTCATATCCTTGACAAATAAATATTTTTCCTGTTGGACTAATATATTCTTTACGCAAATAACTTTTTTTACTTACTTTTTCCATGATTTCAGGATTTTGATGAGAGAAAGGAACTCCGAAATTTTTCATACACGTGTCCATTTTCTTTTGTTTAATTTTATCGGATTTTGATACATTGTCTACACCATATTTTTCTTTGATAGTTTGTAGACTTTTTTTTCTTATTTCTGGATTTACTAAAGAACAAATTGTACCAAATTTTTCTATATTAGTATTTTTAACTTTATCTTTTATTTCTTGATTTTTAGATGCATATTCTACTCCATATCTTTTTATTGTAGTATCTTTCATTTTTTCTTTAATTTCTTCTGATTGAGCTGGATGTTCAACTCCATATTTATCTTTAAGAGTTTGTTTACTTTTTTCAATTGTTTCTTTATGTTGAAAAATATTTTCTACACCATATTTTTCTTTAACAGTTTTTTTTATTTTATTTTTAACTTCTTCGTTTTGAAATCCATATTCGGTACCATATTTTTCTAAGTTAGTTTCTTTTATTTTATCTTTGATTTCTTTTGATTGAAGTGCATATTCAACACCATATTTTTCTAAGTTAGTTTCTTTTATTTTATCTTTAATTCCTTTTGATTGTGACGCATATTCTACACCATATTTTTCTAAATTAGTTTCTTTCATTTTATCTTTTATTTCTTTTGATTGAGCAATATAATCTACACCATATGTTACTTTATTAGTATTTTTTCTTTTTTCATCAGCAATTTTATGAGTACATGATTTGCAATATGCGCCAGAAACAGAATACATTTGTCTAAACACTTTTTCAAAATTATTATTACAACCATTATATAAGCATTTACCTTCGATTATAGTTTCTCTAGTTACTTTAATTTGAGAATAATCTTTTATTAAAGTTATATTATTTTCTTTACAATAAATATCTAATGTTTCATTATTAAATTTGGTTACCATTATACTTAATTTATATATTAAATATAAATTAAAAATTTTAAATTAAAAAATTAAATAGAAAAATTAAAGATTAGGATAAATAGGTTCAGTAAGAACACCACACATACCATATTTACCATAAGCAGAACCTCTGGCCAAGCGCATGTAGCCATTTTCACCCCAAACGGTATTCCAGGAGTTTCTTAAGATATAATAATCTTGACCACTATCAGAACCATAACCTACAAGAACGACAGCGTGGTCAAGAGTGTTTCCGCAGCCAACCAAATCTGAGTATACCCCACTCTTGTAAAGTTGGAAAGAACGAGAATCAGCTTCAATTGCTACATTAACTGGTTCAACTGTAAGAGCTGTCATCATAGCACTATCTGAATATGAAGTTACAGTAGTGTATGAAGAAACAGTAGTACCAGCCACATGAGAACAAGTTCTGGTACAAGTACCAGTATTACCACTACCACTTGTGTATGGATAACAAGATTCGGAAGATAAACCAGCCTGGTCTTTTATGTACTTGAAAGCATTTTCATAGGTACCGCCGTTACATCCGAGAGAAGTATACCCATTCTTAAGATTAGCACAGGAAACTAGCTCTTGTTCAGATAGGTCATAAAGATTACCAGATTTAATTGCAACAGCAGATTCTAATGTAGCAACAGTGCTAAATGCCCAACATGAACCACACTGTTGTTGATCACGTATAGCAGAAACAACTCCCTTGGTTCTCCAATCAATTGAGGTTGGTAAAGCACTAACGTCAATGACTTCAGATTGTTCGACTAAAGTAACAGGAATTGAACCTCTTAGACCTTTACCAAATACCTCCTTGTTTTGGATGAATCCCATATATTGGGAGAATTCCTCAGAGTCCATACCAGAGAAAGCATTGTGTCCGAGGGTGTAAGTAAGGTTCTTACCGTTAACTTCCTCGATATACTTATCATTGGAAATCCAATTATCAAAGATGTGAGCGAGATGACCTTCATCTCTTGATTCAATGTTGAATTTGCTCATCCAACCACTGAATCTGTTAATAACTTGTGCATCCTTGTAGTTTATTGCTCCTTGAGCCATGACTACAAATGCTGCAAAAATAGCAATAATTACTGAAAATAGCTTTGACATCCTATATATTAATTTATATTTATATTATTATTTTTATATTAATTTATTATATTACCTCCATTTATCAATTTTATTTACTTTATTTACTTTATTCAATTTATATACAAATATAATTTACTAACTCGGTTTCTTCATCTTCCTCTTTTATTAAACCGTATCTTTTTATTGCTTGGGGATTCATTATCATAAATCCTGTTACCGAAAATACTTGATACCATCCGTACTTTTTACGTTGGTCCATTGTCAAATCATCTATGAATTTTATTATACCACTGTTACCTACTGCTCCAATTCCATCTTCTATTACCTTCTTCCAATTGATTTTTATTGCTCTATCCATAGTTTCATGTACATATCTTTTGTGAAATTCTTCTATATCTTGTACTGTATCAAGAACAAAGGTATATCTGTAATCAAGATGAACCTCGTAAAAATTAATTTGACCCATTTTTTCTAAATCTAATAGTACAACACCCTCATAATAACAATCAGAAAAACTCCAGCCGCAATTTACTGTTTGATTGTATCTTAGTGGTCTTGAAACAGTTATACAATTAGGATATGCTTCTGGCTCATCTGATTGAACCAATATCTCGTTTTTTTCCATAAATTTTTTGATATTTTGATAAGTAATTAATTGGTTTGTAATGCTTGCTACCTTTTCTAGTCTTTTAATAAAATCCTGGGATATCTCAGGAATATCATTCATATCATTTGTATAATCCATATCAGACACTTCCATTTATCAAGGTATTTACTATTTAATCTATAGATAATAATATCAATTTTTATATTAATTTTCTTCTCTAGTCTCTTTTTTAATAATACTAATAATTTGACCAAAATTTTCAGGCTTTGTGTCCAGGTTGTTTTTATTTGAATCATAATCAGAATCAAAGTCCAAAATCTTACTATTATAAGGAGATTCATTTCCTTCAATAAAGGTATCCACATAAGTTTTGTATTTAGTTTCGTACACAGAACTAGACCATTTACCATCTGAATACAATACCCTTGGTTTTCTTGGTTTTAACATCAAATTGACATATGATTTTCTAATTAAATTAAGCTCATTTTTTCTATTATCTTCTTCTTCTGAAAAATCATCATCAGTATCAGTACAATCTTTTGCAAAATCAGAAAAATAACATCTAACAAAATTTAATTGAAAATAACATTTACCTTTAGTATGAGTAATCTCTAAAAATTTTTTTACATAATAATCACACCCCATATTCTTTTATTTTTAATATAAAATACTATAATTAAAAAAATATTAAATCAATTTTATTATGTGGATAACAAAATTAAAAACTATATACAAAACACCAGGTACAAAAATTCAGTCAAGTTCGAGCTTGCGCACAGACTCAATAGCCCGATAGTCCCAGACAGCGTGACAGGCACAATCCCAACCGTGGTACCAGAAGAAAAAATCCGACTCGAGTCCTAGATAACTGGTGTAAGAAGTAAGGTTGACACCGTAGTAACCATCCTGTTTGACCCTCTTCCAGTCAATATTCATGAGACCGTGATAGGCGATACCATACCTCTCGGTGAATTCCTCAAGCTCCATGCGTGTCTCGAGCTTTAGGATGCGGCTTTCATCCGAAATGTATTTGACCGCATAAACGTCCTTTTTCCATGGGAGTACCCAGTCAGGCTGTTCCGAAATGACCCAATCGAGCCACCCAGTGATGCCTGGCTTTTCCTCAAAACCGTGAGATGACCAATATGCATTTGGCTTGAGCCTAGCTGTGGTTTTCTGGTCGAGAACAGTGCGCGTTTCGACAAACCGCTGCACATTGTATCCAGACTTTCCAGCCAGACTAATCTCCTCACCTGGCTGAAGAAGGGGCGTGTACCGCGCATAATGTGCTTCTAAATCGTTAATTGCACGGTCACGCATTTCCTTGTGCGTCTCGTTTATCCAGTCTATCTTCCAATTAATGCTTTCAAGGTAGCCAAAATGCGCTGAAGTCTCCATGTTTGAAAAACGAAGGAAGGGAATGCTACTTTTTTACTCTTAAACTATTTTTTTAAAAGGGTGTTCCAGATACATTAAAAATCAATTTTTTAAACTATATATTTGATATACAAATCATCTTTCTCATTTGTATAACCTAATTTATCCATTATACTTCTTGAATTAGATTCTTTAAATGGTAAAGAAACAATTGCATTAATATTATTAAGTTTACATGAATCTTCTAAAACTAATCTTAACATTTTGTTTAAACCTTTATTTCTTTGTTTAATAAAAGTGTAAGAATAAATTACAAAAATATATTTTGGTATATCAAGAAAGTTTTCTCTAATACAAAAATGAATAAAAGAATGTATTTCATGAGTTAGTTTATTACGCAAACAAATAACAAAATGATTTTCATCTAGATTTATAGGAACAAATCCTTGAGTTATAGTGTCTCTATCTTTTTTAATTTGCTTATTAAGTTCTTTTAATTCTATAGATTCATCGAGATAATCGAGATAATATTCAGAATTATCTATTAAATTCATATGCTAGTCTACTTTTATATAATAATAAAGTTTTAAATTTATTTGGGTTAAAAATATAAATATATGATTATGAATATAATAAAATGTCAGGACAGGTTGACTATGAAACTTACGAGTTGGGTGATATTATTCTTCAATCAGGAGTAATTTTACCAAAAGCCTATATTGCTTATAAAACTTATGGTAAATTAAATGAGTCAAAATCAAATGTAATAATATATCCAACATGGTTTACTGGATTTATTAAAAATAACGAATGGTTAATAGGAGAAGGAATGGCTTTAGACCTATCTAAATATTTTATAATAGTAGTATGTGCTTTTGGAAATGGTGAATCATCATCTCCCTCTAATACTCCAGAACCATTTTCAGGACCAAATTTTCCCAAAATAACTTTATATGATAATGTATCAAATCAACATAGATTGATTATTGAAAAATTTGGTATAAATAAAATAAAGATGGTAGTAGGATGGTCAATGGGTGGACAACAAACATTTCAATGGGCATCTTTATATCCTGATATGATAGAAACAATTGCTCCAATGTGTGGGTCAGCCAAAACTTCCGAACATAATTTTGTATTTTTGGAAGGAGTAAAAAATGCATTATTATCCGATTCTAATTTTAACTCAGGGTATTATAAATCCCAAGTCGAGATAGGATTAAAAGCTGTTGCAAGAGTTTATGCAGGATGGGGGTTTTCCCAACAATTTTATAATTCGCAACTATATAAACAAATGGGTTTTAGTGATTTGAGTGATTTTTTTAGTAACTTTTGGGAAAAATTTTTCTTGGAACGAGATCCTAACAATCTTCTTTGTATGTTGGATACATGGCAGAATGCTGATATATCAGCTAATCAAATATATAAAGGTGATTTAGTAAAAGCATTGGGTTCAATTAAGGCAAAAACCTATGTAATACCAGCAGAAAAAGACCTTTATTTTACCCCAGATGTAAGTGCTTGGGAGACTTCAAAAATACCAGGAGCAGAATTACATATAGTTCCAGGTGATTGGGGTCATTTTGCTGTAGATGGGTTAAATCCAGAGGACACAAAGTTTGTCGACGAACTTCTTAAACAATTACTTAATTGAATACCTTAATTACCATAATATTTTCCAGAGGTTTTTTGTTCTTGATCTAACTGTGAACCTAATTTATTAATTCTAGGACGATTATGTCCAGAAATTCTCATAGTGATACCCATAATTTTTAAAAAATTATTAATTCCAGAATTAAAATCTAATGGTTCAGAGACACTACATTTTTTGGTTCCATCTAAAATTTCATCTTGTTTAACTAAAAGAATTTTACTATTAAATTCTTGAGCAAAAGCAACACTCATCATAATATCATGTTCAATAACAAAAGCACATTTTTTATTATTTAAAATAAATCTTTTAATTATTTTAGTTACCTTTAATCTTTTTTCAATATCAAGATTAGCAGATGGTTCGTCAAGCAAATAAATATCAGCAGGAGTTCCTAAACATAATACAATCATAACCCTTTGTAATTCACCTCCAGAGAGTTCATCTAATCTTCTAGAAACCAAACTATCGATATTTAATGGTTTAACGACATCAGATTGGAAAATAGGATTAATAATACTAGTTCTAATTCTATGGTAAAATAATTCTTGAACTGTAGGATAAGTTTTATCAGGATTAGCGTATTTAATAATATTTGTATTTTGTTCCTTAATACTAACATTAATTCCGAGAGTTTTAGCTAACCAAGTAATAAAAGTAGTTTTACCTGTACCATTTTCTCCTAAAACAACATTTAATGAATCTAAATTAATAGAACCATTTGGTATATCCAATATAAAATTAGGAAAAGTAATTTGTGATTTATTATAATTAATCGAGTTAACTGTCAATTCAATCTTGTCTTTATCATTTTCCAATTCCTTTGAATTTACACTAGAATTTAAACCTGTTAAGGGATTTGTGGTTAAAACCATATTGGTTATTTCAGTAATTTGAGTAATTTGAGTAATTTGAGTAATCCCAGAAATTTCAACAGCAGGTTTAAGATTAAATTCTTCATCTCTAAATCTAATATTTTGGGATGTAATAAATCCACTCAAATACATATTAATTCCTTCAAGAGGTGTTAGAGGTTTAGAAACAATACCATAAGCACTAGGTTTACCAAAAACAATATATATTTCATCAGCAATATAATCCAACATTGATAAATCGTGTTCTATCACCAGTACATATTTATTAGTATTAATTAAAGATCTAATAAGTTTGGATACTTCTAATCTTTGTTTAACATCAAGAAAATTAGAAGGTTCATCAAAAATATAAACATCAGCATCTCTAGAAACAGTTATCCAACATAATAATCTTTGTAGTTCGCCACCAGACAAAGTATTGAGATTATTATTATAAATTTTATTAATTTCCAAAGAGACAAAAGTAGGTGAAGATAAATTAACTTCTAAACCCAAAGAACTAATATATTGATTAACAGTAATATTAAAATTTTTAATTGAACTTTTAAGTTTTTGTTCTTTAATAGAAAATTTTAAAGCACCTCGATACAAATCCTTAAGATAATCTTGAAGAACAGACCCTCTAAATTTAGTGATAATATCTTTATCAGAAAAAGTTTTATTAAATTGTTCAAAATTAGGTCTAATTTTATTAGAAAGTATATCAATAAGAGTTGTTTTACCGACACCATTTTCACCAATAATTCCCATAATTTGATTTTTTTTCATAATGGGTAGTTTATATAATCTAAAACCGTTAGCACTATATCTATGAATAATATCTGCAGGATTCTCCTCAGGTAAATTAATAATTTTAATTGCATCAAAAGGACAAGCTCTTACACACATATTACAACCAATACAGAGACTTTCAGCAATTTTAGCAATTTGTTTTTTATCAGTAAGTTTATTATCAGCCTGTGTTTTTTGTCTAATCATATCAGATTTATTAGCCTGTGAGTCAATTATAAGATTTTTACCTAAATCTTCAATTTCAATGACTTGTTTACCAGATTTCTGTGGTGGACATGATTTAATACATTCTTTAGAGCATTTATTAGGTTTGCATTTATTTTCGTCAATAATTGCTAATCTAGTCATGAGTATTTATTTATTTAATAAAATATATTTATTTATATTTTATCAATTTTTATAAAGTAAAGAAATAAAACAATATTTTTGGTAAATTAGTAAATATATACCTTTTTTTTTCTAATTGTAAAATTAAGTTTAGCAAAATATATTTGTTCGAAAACCTTTGGTAAACACATAAGTAATCTAGATTGATTAGAATAGACATAAGGTAATTTAAAATGTTCAGATGAGAAAATTTCTTCATGGATATTATTTTCAGAATTTTCACAATAAATAATTCGATAAGTAATATCTTTTTCAGAATCTCCATAAATATTTTCGAAAACATAATTAGTATTAAATTCTATAGTTTTAAGCGCAGGATTATAAACATACTGTATATCAAAATAATCAATTAAATTGTTAGAGTCAAATTCTTCATATTTATAAAGAACTAATCTCATAAAAACATTATCTTCGTATGAGCCTAATTCTTCAATAGTATATTCATATACACCTTCTCCTAGACCATCAAGATAATAAAGTTTTTTTTCATCACAAAAAGTTTTTTTATTTTGAACAAATTCTTCACAATTCATTATTTTATTAAACATAATAAATTTTTATATAAATATTTATTTTTAATATCAAAAATATTAAATTCTGAATATTGATTTTTATAAATTAAATATTATCAAAATTGTGAAAAATGTTTAATTTTATTATAAGTAATAAATAAAAATTGGAGAAACTTTTAATCCAATTTATCCAATTGGTAAAACACAAATAGAAGCTACTGAGTATTTTCAAAAACACAATATTAATTATTGTATACAAAAAGATGAGAAAAATATGATTGCTTTACCAATTCATATTGTTTATAAACCAGGTACACATTTTTATAAAGCTTATAGTTATTGTATTGATAATCCAGATGATTGGATTATCACAAAGTTTGAAGGAGTACAAGTTTGAAGGACTTACAAGCTTAAAAAAATACAATCAGTTAAAAACTTGTTAATATATTAGGTATATATATTACAATGAATACACCTAATAATAATTTGAATATGGAACAAGAGCAAATAAATAATATGTTAGAAGGTAATTTTATTCAACAGTTAAATAATATTTTATTAGATGAAAGTTACATAAATAATTTAAATATGAATGAAAAAAATAACATTATTAATAATAATATTTTTTTAATAAACAAATTAATTAATCTAAATCATAAACTTTACACAAGTATAATTGGAAATATAGAATAAAATTTATAAAGAAGCAAATTCATTAGTTCTAATATATTCATCAACTTCAGTTTCACATAAACATCTTGTAGTAATATGATTTTGTCTTTGAATATAGTTTACCATTAATTCTTTTAATTCTTCCTCAGTAATATCTTTATTTCTTCCAAACTCTAATGCGATATCAATTAGAGGTTGTTGTCTATTAGCACATTCTTGAGCGAAATACTTATTATAAATAGGAAATTTACCTAATCTTAGTAACTTATCATAAAAGTGGTCAATCATACTCCTACTTGCTGAACTATAGGATCTATACCTTTCTTCAGTCGCTACTCTTTCAAAAAGTTCAGATTCATCAGTAGCTCTCTCAGTTTGTTCATCAAAAAGAATACCTCCTGGGTCACCTTTATTTTTTAATTTTAAAGTATATTTTAGTGTTCTGTCTAATCCAATAATACCAATAGCTTCCAATCTATCTGCATATCTAGGATAAAGTAAATATTCTTTTCCAGTAGCTAAAACTTTATCAGGTATACGATCGCCATTTTTAGAAGAAGATATCCATTCAATAATTTCTATAATATCATCAATATCTGTTGGTTCAAGTTGTATAGAACCTAAATGCGCAGTTTGAGACAAAATTGTTCTAGCATTTGGATATCCAGTAGTTTCCCCAAAATATTTAGAATCATCGATATCATGTAATAAAGCAGCCAATTTAACTTTAAGTAGTTCTTTTGGTTCAATTAACTTGGTTTGGTCATCTTTATTATCTTCAATATAAGCCTCCAAAGCTTTTTCTGTATGACATAAAACAGTCAACATATGTGCTAAACCATGAGTTGCATCTATATGTTTAGCTGTATTAGGTGGATTAGACTCATTATGTGTTGAAATAAAATTATCTAAAGATTTAATATATTGTATGTCTAAAGAATCAAATCCTCCTACCATTCTTTTGTAATATTGTAATTTGAGATTATATTCATATTTGGGGTTATTTTTCAATTTTTCTGTATATTTTTTTAATTTATATCTGCAGTTCATATAATTTAATTTTATACAATAATTTTTATTTATCTAACTAAATTCGCTAAAACTAAAAAATGTTCTTAACATTGGATTTTCAATTCTTTTCCAAATTGGATTACTTGAATAGGTTTTAGATACTCTTAATTTTGTTATTAAACTTGGAGTAAATGAATCAAGGGTAAAAACTTCATTAAGTTCTCTTGAAAATAAAATTATTGGATATTTTATTCCTGAAATTTGTGAATACCAATAGTATCTTAATGATATTTCTTCTGGAGTTAAAGGAGTTAAAGCAGTTCCAACAGGTTCTATAGATGATTCAATAGAATCAGAAGAAGCGGCAGCAGATGCAGCAGAAGCAGATGCAGAAGCAGATGCAGAAGCAAAAGAAGCAGCTAGAGAACCAAAAGGATTAACTAAAGGAGAAACTAAAGGAGAAACTAAAGGAGAAAGTGGAGTTGAAGATTTGTACCCTTGGGATTCTTTTTCAGTTTCATCCATATCACTCATATCACCCATAACTCTTTTACCTTCTTCTCTTTTAAAACGAAGAGAACTAGCTGGATTTGATAGAGAAAGTGGGGATTTATATTTGGGAGTAAGTTTTCTTCCTGATTTACTCATAGGACTAGGTCTACTTGGTTGTAAGGAAATTGGAGTAGCACCAAATGGATTTTTAGATAAGGTTAAAGCTTTAGAATTTGATTGTAAATGTGAATAAGAAATTTGAGGGGAAAATGATACTGCTTTTGAACTTGATTTTCCTTTTAATTGAGGAGACAAAACAGACTTTACATTAGCTCTAACAGGTTGATTTTCTACATCTGCTTCTTCTACATCTGCTTCTTGTACTTTTTCGTCTTCAACTAAATCAGCTTCGTCAAAAGATAATTTAGTTTTTTGAAAATACAATCCAGTTTTTGGTAAAACAACAAAAGATTCAGAAGGAATGATATTGATATAGTTAGACTCTGTACCTGTTTCTTTATAAATAATGCAGATATATCCAATAAGAATTTTTTTAACATCATCATTATCAGTAACTTTGATATTATGTACAGGTTCACCTAATTTTCTTGAACCTGTATGAATATAATTTGGATTAGTATCAATATCTAATCCTGATTCCCCGGTAGGAACTTCACCTAAACTAAAATATTTTGTACCATCTTTAGCAAAATTATTACCTTTAGATGCTTTAACTTGAAAAAATTTAACTCCCATATTAAAAGTATGAGAGGGATTAATACAAACTAAATCAATAACTGGAAAAGAGTCACTAACATATCTACATAATGTTTTTTTTTGACAACAAGGACAACTCATAAAATCAGCAACCCATGCTTCAATTGGTTTACCATAATTTTCATAATTATTATATATTTTATCTAGTTTTTCTTCTCTTTTTAAGGTTTTTTTAATCTTATAAGTATCACTTTTTAAATCTGCTAATAGACTTTCATAATCATCACCAATTCTCCTAACATAATTTTTAATTGCAGGAGTCAAGCTTGTTACAAAATCTGCAAATCTAGGTTGTTCAGACAAGGGAGCAGATGCAGTACGTTGTAGTCTTTGGGATAATGAACGAGACAAAGGTTTAGATGCGGTTTGTAAAGTTTCTAAAGATTCTAATTCTTCAACAGACCCTAATCTTTCGAATGACTCTAATCGCTGGAAAGAGTGGGAAGACTGGGAAGACTTTAAACCTGTTAAACCACGCATTCTATCCTGTTCGGATTCTGTCATTGCTAAAGCTGAGAACTTACCAAAACTAGTTTGACTTGATTTTCCTGATTTCCCTGATTTACCTGATTTTCTCTGGGTTCTCTCTAAAGCTTCAGTAAGAGCTCGAGTAACTTTATTTTCTTCATCCTCTTCACCAAATCTACTAGATTCACCAAGTGCTTTAGCAGCACCAGGTTCATAATCTCCATATTCAAATTCTTCTCTTACTTCGATTGTTCTTTTTTTAGGATTTCTTCTTTGAACAGAAGCAGAAGCATAATCTTCATCGACCATTTCTACTTGTTTATCAACTCCATCTTCACCTTCATCTTCACCATCCTCTTCGTCTTCACCAGCTCTTCTTGTATATGGTTTTTTTTGTGAATAAAAAAGTGTTCTATTTATTAATTTTTGTTCAGGGGTATAAGTTAATGAATTAGTAACAGATTCAGGTCTAGAACCAGGAGATTTTAATGGAGTATTAAAGGTTAATTCTTTTAATTCTTCAGCTAATTGAAGAGATTCAAAAGTTAAGGGAGAACTTGATTTAGATGTTCTTGATGTTCTTAATTCACTTGATTTTCCTGATGAACTTAATCCAAATCTATCAGTAATACCAGGATTAGACATTTGAGACAATGATGATAATCTAGACATTCTAGAAAATTCAGCAGAACCCATAGGTATAGGGGGAAAATCTTTTCTATAAAATATTTCAGAAGTAACAAAAAGCAAAAGAAGATAATCATTAAGATTAAAATTTGGTTCTTCTTTTCTAGATCTTTTTAGAGATTTAACTAAAAATCTTTTAGAATCAAGATAATTAGCAGGATGAATATGATTTTCAAATAATGAATTTTTAATATCAATATATTTTTGTTTATACTTTAAATACTTGTGATAATATTCAGACATATATATGTTTTAATAGATATAATAAGTAATATAAATAAAAAATAAAAAATTTAATTTATGTAAATAGACATATAATCAAAATATAATCATTATATATAAAAATAATGCCATTTTATGCAGTAAAAATAGGAAAAAATCCTGGGGTATATAACTCATGGAAAGAATGTGAAATTAACATTAAAGGATATGAAAATGCTGTTTATAAAAAGTTTGAAAGTGAAGAAGAAGCTAAACTGTTTATAAATCCAAATATAAAAAGAAAAGTAGATATTGCAAGTTTAATAAATTCAGTTAAAAAAAATCAGGAAGAACAGACAAGATTAATAAAATCACAAATCCCTGTAAATAATCAGGTTGTAGAAGATAATTACGATTTTAGCCAAAGTATAAATATATATACAGATGGTTCATGTATAAACTCTGGAGAAGATAATTCTATTGGTTCAATTGGAGTATACTTTGGAGAAAAGGATAAGAGGAATGAAAGCAGAAAAATAACAACAAATAAAGAAAACAAAATGACAAAAGCCAGGGCTGAATTAAAAGCGGTACTAGTCGGATTATCAAAGGTTATAAATGATGTAGTAGAAAAGGGTATTCAAGTTGTTGTCCATACTGACTCATATTATGCGATAAAATCATTTACAACAGATACAATAGGAAAAAAAAGTCCAAATGAATTTATGAATTATGATTATGTAAAAAAGGGTTTTGAAATAATACATCAATATCCCAATATAAAATTTCATTATCAAAAACACGATTTAAATTCAAGAACAGAACATTGTGTAAAACTAGGAATAAGTAAAAGACTATCAATTTATCCGTTGTTGGGAGATTTAGAAGATTTAGAATTTAAATTTGGTAAATATAAAAACGAGAGATTTGGTGATGTATATGAACAAGACCAGGATTATTTTGATTGGTGTTTGCTTAATTCTCAAGCACAAATCAATGAAATAAAAATGTTTTTAGATAGTAAAAATGATTAAAATATAATTTTTTTATCATTAAGTCTTTTTCAAATAATTTTAAGACTTGATTTTTATAAATTTATTATGGTCTCATTACACCATTATTTATATTAAAAAAATATCCAGTACCATTAGATGTTTTTGACAAAATCGGATTACTGAAGGACACATTCATTGAATATCCAAAATATCCTTGTCCATATTGAATTCTAATAGGATAATACTCTCCAGCAACTAAATTAATTTTACGAGATATTTCTCGTGTACCATGTATACCACCATTATTTATTAATGAATTAGCAGTAGTAAACCCTGACAAAGCATTTGAACCGATCCATAAATAAGAACAATCATCTGAAGCAGTGTAAAAAGTCCACTCACCTGTATAATTTGATTTAAAATAACCAATCCATTGGATACTAGTAAGTTGTAGTCCATTATTTTGTATAATAAATCCGTTAGTACCTGTCGTAATATCTGGTATATTTTTAACTAATCCTTGATTATTAGTACCAAATGTACCAGATGTACCAGATGGTAATAATAATCTATTATTAAAAAAATTAGGATTATCATTCATGTAACCAGAATAAACACCGTAAAATAATCCGGAATTATAATTGTTATTTATACCGTTTATAGCAATAATCATAGTAATAAATGTATATATTATAATATTATAAATTAATTATAAACTGCACCTGCTAAATAGAATACTCCAAATTGACTTGAAAAAGTAAGTGTTAAAAGAGCATAACCATTATTTGGAACAACTATAGGTGTTATAAAATTTGTTTTTAAAATTGAGTAACTCTGAAGAGGATAATTAATTTGTTTTGAAGAACCTGATGTGTTTATAATATATATAATATATTGACCACCAGAAACAGGATTAAATAATATTAATCCTGTTATGTTATTTACAATATTTAGATAATATGTTTTAGCTTGAGAATTTTGAAAGTTTATTGAGACAAATCCACTACTATCTGCAGTTAATTGAGTTTCAGATGAGGGAAAGAACGATGGTCCTGTAGGACCAGTAGGTCCAGTAGGTCCAGTTCTTCCTGTTGCTCCAGTTATTCCAGTATCACCTTTTTGACCAGTCTGACCTGTTGGTCCAGTTCTTCCAGTATGACCTGTTGGACCAGTTTGACCTGTTGAACCTGTATTCCCAGTAGGACCTGTAAACCCAGTATCTCCAGTATCTCCAGTAGCTCCTGTACTTCCTGTATCTCCAGTAGGACCTGTAGACCCAGTAATACCTTGACCAGTAGCTCCAGTATAACCAGTAGCTCCAGTCACACCAGTATCACCTTTTTGACCAGTATCACCTTTTATACCTTGACTTCCACTTAATGTAATTGAATAATAAAATCCAAAAGGATAATCTTGTGGTGCACCATTTTGACTAATAACATCAATATTCATTTGACCATTTCCAGGATTATAAAATGTAACTATACCATAAAAATAATAAATTCTATTAGGCTCATTAACAACAACTGTACTACCAGTTAAATATCCAAGTTGAGTAGATATATTAATTTGAACATTACTTCCTACTGATACTTCACCATTAACATAGTTTCCAGTTGTATCTAAATAAGTTGTACCGTTTAGACCAGTAGGACCAGTGGGACCAGTTGAACCTGTTGAACCAGTAATACCTAAACCAGTTGGACCAGTAAAACCTGTGGGACCTGTTGAACCAGTAACACCAGTTGAACCAGTAAGACCGGGACCAGTTGGTCCTTCAACACCATTCAAATTTATTAAATATCTAGTTGGATTATCTAATGTACCTGTATTACCAGATAGACTTGTTATTTGATTAAAAGATATAGTTCCAGTAGGACCAGTATTACCTGTATACCCAGTAACTTGTGCATTAAATCTAATTGTAAAATTCTGATCTGTAACTATAATAAAGTTACCAGGAATATATGAAAGAAAGGCAGATACATATAATACATATTCAGATTGTAAGGGATAACCAAGTATAACATTTGATTCAAGTGTTTGAGTTGAGTATTGAGAACCAGGAATACCTTGAGGACCTTGGATACCAGTAGGACCTGTTGAACCAGTCAAACCAGGACCAGTTGGTCCAGTAAAGCCTGTAGAACCAGTTTTACCTGTAGCACCTGTATCACCTGTATCACCTTTATTTCCTTGAATACCTTGAAATCCACGTAAACCTGTTGCTCCTGTAGGACCAGTTAATCCAGGACCAGTTGAACCAGTTTGTCCAGTTGGTCCTGTTGGACCTGTAGAACCAGTAGTACCAGTTGAACCTGTTTGTCCAGTAGGTCCTGTTTTTCCTGTTGCACCAGTAGTACCAGTTGCTCCTGTTGAACCTGTTGGACCTGTAAACCCAGTATCTCCAGTAGAACCAGTAGGTCCAGTGTCTCCAGTAGGACCAGTTGAACCAGTAGGACCAGTGTCTCCAGTTGGACCAGTATCTCCAGTTGGACCAGTATCTCCAGTAATACCTTGACCAGTTGGACCTGTTGGACCTGTTTGTCCAGTTGGTCCAGTATCACCAGGAACACCAGGCTTTCCATTTAAGTTCATATTATATAAATTTTCACCAATGGGAAACAAGCCTTTAATATTAGTTATTGAGTTAATAATAATTTTACTATTTTCTTTATCATAAAAAGCAACATTTCCTTCACAAGTAACATTTGGATTATTATTATAATTAATTATAACAGAATTACCTGAAATATAGGCTAAATCATTAGTTACATCAAATATATAATTATTTGACTGATTAGGACCAGATGGACCAAAATCTGTTAAAAAACTAGTGTTAAATAAAGCACCAGATTCTCCAGTAGGTCCAGTTGCTCCAACTAAATCAATAGATGTTCCAGCATCAGATTGAAATTTAGGTTGACCACTGACATCAAAATAAATTATTCCTGCACCAGAATTACCTAATGGAATATTATCTTGATAAGTTAATTCAATATATGAGGGGTCAATTGGACCAGATACTGTAAGTTTTCCAGGTAATATTAATTCACCAAGTCCATCAAAACCATCTGGATTAAAAATCAAGTTAGTACTACCAGTTACTCCATTTCCATCAAAAAATAAAACAGTTCCATTCTGACCAGTATAACCAAAATCTTTACCGGAAGGACCGGTTGAACCAGTAGGACCTATTTTACCTCTAGGTCCCTGAATACCTACTGAACCAGTTGGACCAGTATCACCAGTAGCACCAGTATGACCTCTTTTCCCTCTTTTACAATTATTTGAATTATTATCTTTAATAAAAAGATTCATAAATTTTGACATTATATATATTATAAAAATATTAAAAAATATCTTTATTAAATATGTAGCATGTTAAATTTTCCTATAATTTTTATATAAAAATTGATAAAGTAATAAAAAATATAATAATATATCAATATATTTTTGTAATTTAAGATGATTACGGAAAAATATGAAAAAATACAAATAATTATAGAAAAAGGAATTGATGAATTATTTTATGATTTTTATGATAAAATATTTTTTGGATTTACAGATGACCAAATTAATTATTTGTTAATTTTAGCATGTGATAGGAATGAATTAGATATGGCTAAATATATATATAACAAATCTAAAGAATTAGATATCAATGAAAGAAAATATTTAATATTCAAAACAAATCATATTGTAATTAATGATACAACAAGAGAAATATGTTTATTAAGAGCTATAACAAACGGAAATTTAGAAATATACGAATGGTTAAAAAGTATAGATACAAAGATTCCAAATAAAAAAAATAATTTATATTTTAAAAATGCATGCAAGTCTGGAAATTATAATATTATTGCGGATATTTATAATCAAAATACAGAACTATACCATCAATATTTAACACAAGGTATAAAAATATGTTTGGAAAATGGTCATTTTGAAACTTATGATTATTTATCAAGACTAGATGGAATAGAGTATGGTGAATGGGTATTTAGAAATTATCTAAAATCAAAAAAAAAATCTATTGAATTTTTTA
>JACCDO010649911.1_pt1 | contig 18176 bp, 11 predicted proteins | sample 7446101 | NCBI WGS metagenome assembly JACCDO01 (sample SAMN15323440, study PRJNA562643) | freshwater metagenome | isolation source: river surface water | place: USA:Blue River Watershed | collected 2017-08-16 | reverse complement strand
TTTGTTGAATATGAAAATGAACAAAATGGATTATCAATATATAATAAGGATGATCCTTATTTAATAAGATTAGTATTACGAAAAATAAATATAGAAAATCATTTACAAAATATATTAAATTATAGTTTAAAAAAACAATATTTAATGAAAAAAATAATTGATGATTATTTAAAAATATTAGATGATAATAATATTAATTATTGTATTTTTTTTGGAAATTTAATTGGATTATTACGTCACAATTCTTTATTTGTTCCTTGGGATGATGATATTGATATAGTTATAAATAAAGAAGATATAAATAAAATAAAAACATTAATTGAAAATAATTTTAAATTTAAAGAAATTATTATATCAGATACTACATTAATTATATGTATAAATGATTATATTTGGATAGATTTTTTTTATGATATTAAATTATTTATAAAGAATGATGAAATTGAATTAGATTTAAATAATTTTGAAATAATAAATGGATATAAATGTCCAAAAAATTTTAATAATATATTTGAGATATTTTATAAACAATCAGTTGATAATATAATGACTAATTGTGTTATTTATAATCATTCATATAATAACAGATGGAATAATAATCATATTAAAATTAAATTTGATATAAATTATTGTAATAAAATAATTGAACAAATTAATTATAATAACAATAATATATTTATAAATAATCATCAAGCTTTATTAAATTTTTATGATAAAAATGGATACACATATATAATCGATACATCTGAATTTAATAATTTTAATGAGATTATTATAACATTATTAAAATTAATTAAAATAAAAAAATATAGTAAAATAATTTTTAAATATGATGAATATTTTGAACATCTATCTAAAAATCTAATTACTATTAATTTTAATGATTTACATATTTATACAAATCATCAAATAAATTTAAATGAAAAAAATATAGAAATATTTAATAATAATATTAATGATAAATTTGCAAAATCAATATTAGAATTTAATAATAAATTAGAAATAAATAATATTGATTTAGTTAATATTATTTATTATTTATATTCAGAATATAATATATATTTATTTGGAGTAACATTATTACTATTAATGAATGGATATAATAATATAAAAATATTACAATTTATGTTAATTAATAAAAATATAAATGAATTAGATCTATCACAATATAAAATTATAAATAACACTGATCATTGGATTCAAATTGAATATAATTCATATAAAATAGAATTTTTTGAATATGTTGAACATAATAATAAATTATATGTCAAAGAAAATATTTATAATAATATAAATTATTATGATAATTTGAATAAATTAATTAATAAAATATCATTAAATAATTATTTAATAGAATCATTTATATATTCAAATATTAATATAGATATTAATGATTATAATTATATGTTTGATTAATATATAATACAATTTGATATATAAACTATATTATTATTACTACAATATATACTTATATCTAATTCATTATTTATATCATTAATATGAATTAAATTATTAGTAATACTATTAACTATATTAATTTTATTTATTAAATTATTTATTTTAATATATAATATACCTTTATTTTCTGCAAAACAATTAATAATTAAATTTGAATATTTATTTGGAATATTCATTTTAAGTTTTGTTTTTTTATTAAAATTTATACAACAAGATTCAATTCCCCATTTTAATATATAATGAAAATTACCATTTTCAATATTAAAATCATTTTTATTTGATGATATTAAAATTAAAAATTTATCAATAATTGAATTATGTTTTAATTTTATTAATTTATCACTATAATCTTTTACTTTTTCACTCCAATCATTATTATATGCATAACTAATTAATTTATTTTTATATTCAATATTATTTTTTAATAATATTGCATCATCTATCATATTATTCAATTCTTTAATATTTTTATAATGTAAAACTTCTTTATAATTTATACATTCTAACATAAAAGAAGAAGTTATAACTGGTTTCTGTAAAGCAAAATATTCATATAATTTTAGTGGAGATGTTGTTTTTGCTATTTCTCCTTCTTCAAATGGTATAAAACATATATCAAATAAATATCCATAATATGGAAGTATATTATAATCAATTGCAGACAAGTAATAAAAATTATCACTTTTTGGTAATTTATTTATATTATCTAAATAATCAGGACCTATAAAAATAAATCCAATATCTTTCTTTAATTCAACTATATTATTAATTATATTATAATCTAACCATGGTGCAATTGCACCAAAATAACCACAAATATTTTTATATTTATTCTTAAAATTAATTAATTTAGTTGGAAATGTAAATGATTTATTTTTTTTAGATAAATAATGATTTACTGATACTCCATTTTTAACCATAATTACATCAGTTTTACTATTTGATATTACTTCATTATATAATAAATCTGCACTTGCAACTATTAAATCAACTGTATTATTAAATGCAAAATTTTTAACTAATAATAATTTATTACAATTATCTTTTGAAACACTAATTTTTTCATCAATATGATCAATATATTCATATATTAAAAATCCTCCATTTTTATTGATAATATTTGCATATTCTATAAAATTAGTAGCATATCCAGTTGAATAGAAACTATAATATGCATTTTTTATAGTAAGTATATCTTTTATATTTGATGTAATCCATAAATTTTTATCTATTTTTTTAAACATATAATTACTATTATCTTCATTTGAAAATGATATATAAATTGATAAAAAATTAATTTTTGCAAAACCAGATGCTATATGTTGAGGTCTTTGATATAATGGTGTATTCCATGGAATAATAGGAAGAGTAATAAATATATATTTATATTTATCAATTATATATTTTTTAAAATCATTAAAATTATTAAAATTATTATAAATAATATCAATTAAATTTTCTATTATATCAGTATATTTGATTATTTTATTAGAATCTATATTAACATTTGTTTTTATTATTTCTTTTTCACTTGCCATATATTCCCATAATTTACATGGATTTACAAATTTAGTTAATTCACAATCCTTAAATGGCAAAAAGCATACATCAAACCAACTTAAATAATATGGTAATTCTTCATATGATTTATGATCTATCCATGTTATATTTTTATGTGGAAATCTAATATTATATTCTTTATTTGTAGTAATACCACCAATCATTATAACATGATATTTTTCATTATCTGCATATTCTTTAATTATATCATAATCTAACCATTCACTAAAAGCTCCATAATAACCTAAAATTAATTTATTAGTTTCTGGAAATTCTTTTGGTCTTTCACCTATTCTTTCTTTTGCTTTACTAAAATGTTCATAATCACATGCATTTGAAATATAATAACCTTCTGAATTATATAAATATTTTTTCAAATCAGGATGACTATATATAACCCAATCAGCTGATTTAATAGATGATTCTAAATTTGGTAACCATACACTAAATTCATTTATTGGAGCATCAATTAAATCAAATAATCTTCTACATTTATATTTTTGACATAATAAATTAATTTCATCATATAATCTAGAATCAGTATAATAAATTATTGGATTATTTACATTTGCAAATATATTTTTAACATTATTATAAGATAATATTAATAAATTATATTCTTCTTCAAATTTATTTATATTTTCCATAGTAATAAATATTTTTAAATAATCTTTACAAAAAAATCTACATATTTGATGAGGTCTTTGAAATAATAAACTCCAACTATTTTTTGAATAGTAAATAAAGAATTTATTATTTTTTTTAATTATATCTATAAATTTAAAATCAGTTGGTATTTCAGTTGGTATTTCTATATTTATAAATTTATTATAACAAATTCTTTTTTCTTTTTTACCATATCTACACCAATGTCTATATGCTTCATCATAAGTTTTAATTTTATTTAAATCTGAATAATAGCTAGTATAAAACTCCCAATCAAAATTATCAGGATTTTTAATAATAGGTTTTGATTGAATAGGTATATTTTTATTTAAACTAAAATCAATTGTTTTTTTATTTGGATCTTTTAACCAATCCTCAAATGAAATTTTATTATCATTTAATTTTATAGAATTAAAATGGCATATTCTACCTTCTTTTTTACCATATCTATTCCAATGTTTTAATGCTTTTTCTTCAGTATCTATTTTTGCTTTTTGTAGATCTTCATAATAATTTACATAAAATACCCAATCAAAACAATTTTTTATTGAATTCATATAATTATTAACTATAATTTAATTATATGAAATAAACAAATTAAATAAATTTATTTTTTATAATATTTTTTTTTACATTAATATACGGATCTTGATATACAAAACAACCTTTTATATTTTCATCTAATATTTTTTTATTCTTATTAGATAATTCATTAAAATTAAAATCATTTCTATTATCTGATGAACCACCCTCATGATATTGATGAATACCTATATAATAATCAGAAACAACATTTTCTATTTTGGCAACTTTACTTATACGAAATTTAAAATCATCATCATCATACCATAATCCATCTTTAAATTTATTACAAAACCCACCTATTTTATTTAATAAATCATACCTAAAACCAGAAAGAAAATGTAAAGCTCTATTATTATATTTATAATGATTATACCATCCTTTCCAATCATTAATAACATTATCTGGATAATAACAATTTTCTTTATTACATTTATAACCAAAATCTCTACCTTTTTTAATATAATGATTAATAGCATCTTTTCTATTCATATTTTTACATTCATCATAAGTTGAATTATAGTAATTTAAATCAAATTTAAAATTTTTATAATCAATATCATTTATAAATTCTATAATATCTTCATTATTATCATGACATTTTTTTAATCTATTATTATACTCAAAATTAGGTAATGCAAATACTGGATATGTTAAATATTTATTTTCAACATTATATAACATATGTTCAATTATATCAGATACATGATATACTTCTGCACTTTGTAATATAACATATTCTGTATTAGATGGAATATGATATAATCCTACATTAAATGAAACTACAGGATTTATCCAATCTTTTTCTGTTAATTCAATTAATGTAATTTTAAATGAAAAATCATTAATATACTTATTTAATTTATGATCTTCATTGCTATTATCATCTACTATTATTACATTTATATTATATCTATTTGAATAATGTCTTTCAAATGATTTTAATGTTAATAAGGTTTCATTTATTCTATTAAAACTTGTCATTACAATAGTTATAATTGGTTCTGGTGTTCCTAATTTATTTATAAAATTATCATTAACTGTTTCTGTTAATATTAAATCTAAATAAATATTATTAAAAATATCTTTATTATTTTTATGAAAACAACAAGTATAATTATAATTATTTTGTTTAATTATTTTATCAATCTCTAAATAATTCCATGTAATTATATTTTCTTCATTTATTATTTTGCTATTGATTAAAGATAATACATTGTTATTTGTAAATTTACAAATATCATCTAAAAATATTATCCACCCATCAATAACTTGATCTAATAAATTATTCAAATATAAATCTAATTTATTGGGCCCATAATAATAATTTATATAAATTAAATTTAATCTTTTATTATTATAATTTTTAAGATATTCATATGATTCTAAACAATCATAAGATACAAATATAGTATAATTGGTATAATCTTGAGATAATATTGATTCAATACATTTTTTAAAATGTAATTCACTTTTAAAAGTTCTAATTAAAATATTAAAATGATTTTTATTTTTTGATATAATTTGTTCACATTTAATATTCAACTCTTTTATATTTAAATTATTATTTTTAATACTTTGTAAATTACAAATATAATTAGATTTTATTCCAATCCTATTCCAATGTGATAAGGCTTGTTCTTTTGTATTAATGCCTTGTTTTTTAAGAAAAGGATAATGTTTTAAATAAAAAATCCAATCAAATTCCATTTTATTTTAATATACAAAATAAAATTATTCTAACTTATAATTTTATTTTCTATTTATTTTAATATACAAAATAAAATTATTCTAACTTATAATTTTATTTTCTATTTATTCTAAATAATTTTGAATTATAATATTATTTTGAAATCTTTCAGATTTATTTTGATATTCTAAATGATTTGAATGAATTTCAGAATCAAGACCTCTAACTGATGTGAAATTATATTTATATACAAAAGTATTCATATTCTTATATAAATACATATCTGCTACATCAAAATTATCTTTTTTATTTAAGACATTATTAATACCATCTTTAGAAATTATATAACATGCAGTACCACTAATTTGATGTTCTATACCATATTTATTTATATGATCATTCCAATTTGTATATTCATCTTCTAAATTATATAAATATATTTTATGAATAATTAATATATCAAATTTTGGAGCATTTTTTATTATATTTTCCAAATTATTTTTAATAAAATATAAATTATTAAAACAAATATCATCTTCACAAACCATAAAATAATTACCAGATAATTCTGATAAATATTTAATTGCTTTAATATGACTTTGTGTACATGCAATTTCATAATTACTCATAATTCTTTCATAAATTAAATTAGGTTTTTCAATAATTTTACCATCTACAGCTGATATTCTATAATTTTTAATATTGATCTTTTCTAATATTTTTTCCATTTTATTTTTTCTTTCAGTTGATCTATCTAAATTAATCCATATAATCCCATCTATAAAATTTATTTTATTATAAATATTAATATCTAATTTATCAAAATTACATATTCTATTTTCATGTTTACCATATCTATTCCAATGATTTAATGCTTTTTCAGGAGTATCTATTTTCATATTTCTTAAATCATCATAATAATTAATATAAAATACCCAATTAAAATTATTATTATTTATTTCATCTATTATTTTTTTTTTATTATTTAAAGTTGATATATTACATATTCTACCTTCATTTTTACCATATCTATTCCAATGATTTAATGCATTTTCTCTAGTATTAATACCTGCTTTTTTTAAATCATCATAATAACTAATATAAAATTCCCAATTAAAATCACTCATTAATATAATAAATATATATTTTTATTAATTATATTAATCAAACATCGTTTATATTTAGTGCTTTTTTAAATTCATTTAATATATAATTCTCATATGTATCTAAATTTAAATCACCTATCCATATTTCATTATTTATAATTGAATTATATATATCATCATTATTATCAACTAGTTTTATATAATCAATTAATTCATTTGTATTTTTAAAATCATACACATATATTATACGTTTCTTATTTATAATATTAAATACATCAGAAGGTCCTGCATAAATTGGAATTGAATTTGCTAATAATGGATTTAATATTTTTTCAGTAATATATCCATCTTCAATGCCATTTTCTAAAGCTAAAACAAATTTATATTTTGAATATATTTCAACTGCTATATCATTATAAGTTTGATTTTCATTATAAACAAATCTACTATCTTTAAAATTAGCATCATTACATGACTTACCTAATGCATCTACTTTTTTATATTTACTAATTTCATTAAATAATTTTACACGATATTCTAAATTATAACTATACATATAAGCACAAAAATGTTCTTTTGTATTATTACAACCTTTTAACCAAAGGTTAGTTGAATTTAGTCTAGATCTTTCCCATAAACTTGAAAATATTTGAGGAAAATAAATATTATAACCAAATGTTTGTTTTTTAGTTGTTAATATAGCTATATCTGTCATATTATCATCTGCTTTTTCACCATTTATCATAATATTTAAAGCATCTTTATTATAAGCTTTACAATGATATGTATAAAAATTAATATGAGGATCTTCTTCAACTTCAATATAATTATTAAATAAAGATAAAAATAATTTAATTAATTTAGAATACCATTGTTTCATATTTTTACTAAATTTAATTTTAATATTTGTATAATTAGATTTTAATAAAAAATTAATTTTATTAATTTTTATCAAGTATTGTATTTTATTATTTGATATATCAAACATTTTAAAATTATTTTCTTCAGTTAAACTTGGTTTATTTATATTTACATTAAATAAATTATTAACAATAAATATTGTATTTAAATTATAATTAGTTTTAGTCATTTCTTTGGAATCAAAATCATTCATTATATCAAATGCTATATCACATAATAATATATCACTAATATTATTAATTACTTTAAATCTTTCATAAAAAGTATTTATAGCTTTTTTAGATAAATATACTGCAAATAGTCCCCCTATACATACTTTTTTTAATATTTTTTTTGGTTTATATAAATTATAATTTTCAATTTGATCAATTTTATCAAATACATTATTTATATTATCATAATTTGAACAACCTAAATATAATATATCAATATTTTTATGTATATTAAATATTTTATCCAAAATTAAAAAATAATCAGTATCAAAATAAATATCATCTTCTAATAATAATATATTATTATAATTTTTTTCAATAGCTTCTTTAAAAATATTTAATTGGGTAATATTTAATCCAATTGTACCTTTTTTAATATTTTTATTTAATGCTGCTTTATTATAATAATTTAATTCAACTAATTCATTTATATTAGGTAATGATAATCCAAGTATACCATTATAAAAAAATTCATCTTCTTTACAATTTAATAAATTACAATATAATTTCATATCATTTCTTTTGTTTTTTTCTATTTCTAAATTAATACAATATATTTTATCAAAATATGATGTTACACGATAATAACTGTCCCATAAATTTTTAATAAAACTATTTTCCTTATAATTAAATAAAGGTCTTGAATAATAACCAACATTTAATTCTGCATTAGGATTTATATTTAATTTATCTATACCTGATTGTGTTAAATAAAAACAATTATTATTATAATTATTATAAGGAAATATATTAATATCTTGTTTTATCCATTCAAAAAATATATTATCATAAGATAAATAAATTATATCAAATATTGAATCTTTTACAATATCTTTTATTTTATATTTTGAATAATGTAAAAATTCAAATGATATATTAGAATTATTTATTATAATTCCTGGTTTTTTTATTAAATTTATATCTATAAATTCCTCTATATTTAAATTTAAATTATTAAAATTTAAATTATTTTTATTTATATATAATGGAATATCCTCTAATATAGTAAAATTACAATTAAAATTATCATATGTATCTATAAATTTATAATTTATATATTTATGATTAATAGATCCTAATTTATCATCTTTATTACCATATAATAGATAATGTTCCATTGCGTGTACTTTATTATTAATATTTTTTAAATTATAATAATTTACATAAAATTCCCAATCAAAAGAAAATGGTATTCTATTTTCATTTTTACCATATTTTTCCCAATGATTTAAAGCTAATTCTTTAGTATTAATACCTGCATTTTTTAAATCATCATAATAATTTATATAAAATTTCCAATCAAAAAATGGGACTCTTCCTTCTTTTATTCCATATCTTTTCCAGTGTCTAAAAGCAGTATCTTTAGTATTTATACCAGCTTTTTTTAAATCATCGTAATAATTTATATAAAACTCCCAATCAAAAGAATTCATTAATTAAATATATATTTAATTAATAATTAAAACTAATATTAATATTAATATAGATTATGTTTTACCCAAATGTATTCCTAATTTATGATGTGCTTCTTCATAAATATAATTATATTGCGGATCATCCCAATTATCTGGAATAATATCTCTAAATAAATCATAAGCTATTTCATAATTAAATTCAAGTCCACGAGTAGATCTCTTTGTACATATTGTATCTAATCCTGAACCAATATCTAAATATATACCATTTGGATATATTTTATGCATTTCAGCTATAATTACTTTTGCACCCATACCACAACATGTCATTAATATAAAATTACTATTTGTTTCGCTATCACCTATTTTCTTTTTTAAATTATAAATAATTTTATTAAACTCTTTATCAAACCAATTATTTAATGGAATATTTATCATATGATCTATATTTAATAATATTTTTGATTTTATTAATAATGGATTACATATTATTATTTTTTTTAATTTTGAATTTTTAATTTCTTTATAAATATTAAGTTTTTCTCTATCATGATCATATAATAATAAAGACATATAATTTGCCCAATTTACATTACAATTAGCAATACTATTCCAATAATTTATTATTTTATCATTATCCCATTTACCAAAATAATAATTATCTCCTAAATTTGCAAAATATTTAAAAGAATTAATTATACCATCTGATAATTTATTAGTATAAGTATCATTATCACAATTTGAAGAAGACTTTACACCATAAAAACTATAATCTTTACTAGCACATATATATTCACCATCTCCATATTTTGAAAATACTATTGGAATTTCATTATTTATATAATGAATTAATTTATGAGTTATATTCATTATATAAATATATAATATAATTAAATATTTGTTTTATCAGACCAAACTGATACATTTTGAGTTATACCTAAATTATTAATTAATTGTTTATTTTCAATATGTTTTGGTAAAAATGTTTCTAAATCCAAATGATCATATTTATTTGTTGTTTGTATTTCATTATATAATTTATCTATATTATTAAAATAATTATTAAAATATGTATTACTTATTTTATAAAAACATGTGTATATATATTCTTTATCTTTAATATTTTTATTTATTTTAAATATATTAAATTTATTTAAAACAATATCATTATAATTAAATGTATTATTAATAATATAACGACCAGTTATTTTAAAAAAATTTAATAAATTAACTTTATTACAAATAGATTTAATATAATGTAAGGCAGTAATTGTTTGAGATATTTCAGCATATCCTTTAAATTCAGATTCATTTGTATAATAATCTAATTTTTTATTATTTTTAATATTTAAAAATAAATCTAATTCCCCATATAATTTATTATATTCTTCTCCAGTAAAATCAGAATTATCAATTAAAACTATAAAATAATTTGGTATATATTTTTTAATACTTTCAATTGTATTTAAAGTTTGTGAAAATCTTTCATCTTTTGAATAAATTGATCTTTTATTTATATAATTAAATTTATTATTAGATACATAAATTTTAGATGTTATTAAAACTATATTAATATTATCTTTTTTAATAATTGTATTATCTAAAAAAAAACCAGGTGTATTTAAATAATTCATTATAAAATATTTATCTTCTAAATTATTATTTATATTAATATTTTTAATATAATTTGTATTACTCCACCATGAATTATTTAAATATGTATAATTAGTTTCATATAATCCAATACTATTATGATTTATTAAATTATCCATATTAAAGTTATTTATTAATTTTTCATTATATTCTTCTATATATAGAATATTTATATTTTTATTAGATGATTCTGAAAATTTTTTAATTATTTTTATTGCATTAGTATTATATGATATTAATTTTACTTTATAATCTTGATAACAATAATCATTTGAATTAATTATAAATATATAATCAATTTTATCATATAATCTACATTCTTTAATTTTATTAATTATATTATTATGATTAAAATTATTTATAAATATAACTATTGATTTAATATTTTCAAGATATTCATCAAAATAAATTAAATCTTGATTCAAATAATATCTAATTTCTGGAATATTTTTAATTAACTTATAATCAATATTAATATCATGAATAGAATGATTTTTATTAAATGTATTTGAAATTATTTTTTCCATTATATATTTAGTATTCATATATTCATCTTCATTAAATGGATAACAATTATCATAATTACATAATCTATCTTTATAACTTCCAATTGAATTATAAATAATAGGTAATCCTGTATGTAATGCAATACTCAAAGTAAATGAATATGTTTCTTCAGCTGTTGATAAAAATAAAAACATATCGATGTTATTTGCTTTTAATAATTTATAAATATTTTCATTATCATATTTACCACAATTAATTAAATTTGGAAAATTATAATTAAATTCACCAAATATATAAAATTTAAATCTGTTATCATTTTTAAATAAATCAATTATTTTAATAGCAAGATCTCTACCTTTATGAACTGCATAAATATGTCCTAATAATGCTATATTATATTGTTCTTTTTGTTTTGGAAATATTCTATTATTATAAATTACTATATCTGGAATATTATTTATTATAGCAAAGTTATCTAATTTAAAATATTTTATATAATTATTATAGGTTGATTTAGAATTAAATAAAACATGATTAAAATTTGATAAATAATTAATTGCATTATTTATATTATTAGTAGTTGGCTTATTTTCATTCATAAATTTATTTAATGGATTTGGATTATTTGGATATAATAAAAAGTAATCATGTACTATAAATATTTTTGGTATATTTATAATATCATTAAAAAAAGCAGTTGCTATTTCAAATCCATTTTCACCATTATATAATGAATGATGTACAAAACAATATTTTATATTATAACTTTCAATTGAATTTATTATAGATTTATTATTATTTATATAAATAATAATATGTTTATATTCACTTAATATTGATATTAAATTATTTATATAAGTCATTGTTCCACCGCCAAATTGATGAGTAATATGAATTATATAATTATTATTAATAATTTTATCTAATATTCTACCTTCTTTTTCACCATAATTAATATAATGAGATAAAACTGATTCTTTTGTATTAATACCAGCTGCTTTAATATCAGGATAATCTTCAATATATTTTTCCCAATTCAAACTTTGGTTGTTTTGATATAAATTATAATTAATTATTACTTTTTCTATTTTATCTTTATAAATTCTTCCTTCATGTCTTCCATAATTTAACCAATGCATAAAAGCAGTACCTTTATTATTAATTCCTGCTTCTTGTAAATCTGGATAATTATTTATATAATTAATCCAATTAAAATCTTTATAATTTTTTTTCTCTCTTTCAATATATTTATTACCAGATCTACCTTCATTTAAACCATTTTGATTCCAGTGCTCTAATGCTTTTGTTTCATTATCTATACATGCTTTAATTAAATCTGGATATAAATTAATATAAAATTTCCAATCAAAAGAATTTATTGAATTCATATATTATTTTATATATTTTATTCTTTTCCTAACGTTATTAAATTCATTTATATAAATAGGATTTGAATATATTATTTTTTTCTTTGAAATAGGTATCAAGTTAAAAAAATCTAATGGATTCCAAAATATACTTAATTTAGTATTAGTAAATGGTATTAATTTATAATTATGTTCAAATATATATTTTGATAACCCTATTTCATATTTTATAATTATATAAAATTTATAATCAGCATCAATATTAAAATATTTTTTAATATAATCTTTATAATAATAAGATGGATGATAATTATAAATTAATTGATTAAAGTTAGAATTCTCCATAAATTTAAAACATAATTTTACTGTATCACCTTTAAAATGTAGAAAAAAACTTTGTATATGATAATGAATTGTATCATTACTTGTTAATCCTAATAAACAATTATTATATTGTTTACTCCAAATAAAATAATTAGTAAATGTATTATGAACTATACAACTATCATTTATTAATATTAATTCAGATGGATATTCAATTATATTTTTTTTTAGTGCTTTAAATGATCTTAAAAATATACCATAATCTAATCCAATATTTGTATTATATTTTAATGAATAAATATTTGAATAATTTAAATTATAATTATAATTACTAATAATTATTACATAATCAACATATTTTGAAATTAATTTTGCATATAATATGTTATCTTCAGAATTATTTTCATCATAACAAGCAAATAAACATAATTTATGTTTTGATGTAATTTGAATATCTAAATTATTTTCAATTTCATTTAATATAGGAGATTCAAAGAAAATTTGTCTATTTTCAAATTGTCCATAATTAATCCAATGATTAGTTGCACTTTCCATTGTATTTATACCATTACTTTTAATATCATCATAATAATTTATATATACCATCCAATCAAAATTACATTTTCTGTTTTCTTTTTTCCCATAATTATTCCAATGTTGGATCGCTTCTTCACTAGTATTAAAATGATTTAGATCTTCATTATAATTTATATAAAATAACCAATTAAAATCTTCAAAATAGTCGTTCATTATAATGAACAAAGATATTTTCCTAAATTAAATTCATAATTATTTGAATTATTTTTTTTTAACCAATCGTCAATAATTGTTTCTAAGTTTCCTTTAACATTAGGATTACAACTTACCTTTGAATTTAATAATTTTTTATAAATTGCTACTAATATTTTATTATTAATTATTAATTCTTCATAATTAATTTTAATCCATATATTTATAATTCTATTTATATATTGAAATGGTTTGTCATTTTCTATATTTTCTATTACCCATTTCATTATACTATCAGGATCACTTGAATCTATATTATATATTTTTAACATTTGTTCTATATTTATATTTAAATATGGTAATGCCATGAATGTTTGAATATCTTTATCTGATAATGATATTTCATTATCCATTTTTTTATAATATCTACTTTTACCATCCACATAATGAAGTTCTGATGGACATATTTTTTTATTATCTTTATTTACATTTTTAATTAATGCTAAAGTTATAGGATGTAAATAAAATTCATTTGTATCAATACTATTTCCAAGACATTTAATATGTCTAGTTCCTTTACTCATTATTATATATAATAAAATAATTTCTAATTCATTATTTACTATTTAAATAATAAATGATCCTATTTTAAAAATAATATTTATCATTTTTAAAATTCGTTATTTATTATTTAAAAAATTATGTGTAATTTTAATTAGATGTCTGAAACAAGTAATTCAAGTTATGCTTCTTCTAATAATGATAATATTGAATTAGAAGGTGATATTATAAATAATTATAATATTATATCATTATTAGGTAAAGGTGCATATTCTCGTGTATGGTTAGCATATAATGTTGGTGATAGTAAATATTATGCTTTAAAAGTTCAAAATCCAGATGATTTTAGTGAAGGTAGAGATGAGATTAAAATATTAAAACAAATACCTAAAGATGATTCTCATATAAATAAATTAGTTGAATATTTTATTGAAACAAGGATAATAGATGAAAAGCCAGTTAATTTTATATGTTCAGTATATGATTTATGTTGTGGTAATTTAGATGGATTATCAAGAAAAGGAAAATATAAAAAGGGATACCCTGAAGATTTAGTTAAAAAAATGTTTAAACAAATTTTATTATCAGTAGATACAGTTCATAATAAATTAAATGGTTTTCATGGCGATATTAAACCAGATAATATATTATTATGTGGTTTAAATTATCGTGATGCAAAATATATTAAAATGTATGATAAGGCAAATTTTACAAATATTTATAATAAAACTAAAAAAGAATATTGTGCTGAAAAAAATATTACTAAAATTAAATCAGAATTAAAAGTTAAAATTAGAAGAAAAATTCATCAAGCAATTATTGGAATGATGGAAGATAATACAGAAGATCAATATTTATGTGATGATAAATATTTTGAAAATCCAATTGTTAAATTAACTGATTTTGGTTTTTATTGTCCTAATAATGAAAAATATAATGAATCTTTTGGAACACGTTACTATATGGCACCAGAAATTGTTTTAATGGGCGAATGTGATAATAAAGTTGATATATGGGCACTAGGTTGTATGTTATATGAATTATTAACTGGAGAAATTTTATTTGATCCCCATTCTTCTAAGAGAGGTAATACTGATTTTCATCATTTAGAAATGATTATTAATTTATGTGGTGAATTTAATAAATATTATTCTAAAGAAACATTAAAACAAATGAAACATTATAAAAAATATTTTAAAAATGAAAAATTAATTAATATTGTTTATTATGATAATTTTAAATTATCTACTATTGATAAAATAACAAATAAATTAAATAATCATAATATAAATAATCCATTAGTATGTGATTTAATTGAAAGCTGTTTAAGAATTTCTTCTAGATCAAGACCTAGTGTTAAAGAAATGTTGAACCATCCTTGGTTCTCATCCTAAGACTGAATATATTTCAATATCATCACCATCTCCTCCCCCATTATTATTATAATGGGTATGTATAGATGATTTTTGCTTTAAAAATGGAATTTTATTTGGAATTTGATTTTTATTTGAAAATTGAAATTGAAGAGTTAATTCAATATTTAATATATTATTAAAAACAGACTCAATATATGAAGTAATAATGGATGTATTATTACGAGTGTTTTGGAAGGAACTCATTACATTTTTATTTATATATCTTATTAATACTAATTATTTCAATTTTTATAATAAATCCAATCTTTGATTGGATTTATTATAGATATTGCTATCACGTGGGCGTTAATTTAAAAAGAGTCAATGGACTCTTTTTAAAACGCACCACGATTATTTCAATTTTTATAATAAATCATGTGGGCGTTAATTTAAAAAGACGCACCACGATTATTAGAATCATAAATTCTTTTTAATATCAACCTATGGTTGGGGTAGATCCCAATCTTTTTTTAATAAATGCAATAAGGAGTTTAATTAATCAGTATCATACTCATCAAATAATATATTAGTATGCATTTCAATACATCCATTAATACAATTTTCTTTTACATAATTATTTGCTGTTTTTATAAATCCATATATTAAATCATCTAATTCTTTATAGGTCCATTTTTGTATATCTGTATTGTATATTTGATCTAAAATAATATAATTATCAAAAGTTTCATATTTATTAGATAATATAGACCAATTATATCTAAATCTTATTTGTTTATTATTATTACCTAATCCTCCTTCAACTACATTAAGTATTGGCAAACATTTATTTATTATTAATTTGCAATTATCTTTAATTTGTTCTGCAATTTTTATATTATTACCAGATTCACATATTTTTTTAAATTTATTCCATCTATTTATATAATATCTTGGTGCATCATTATCAATATAGAATCTCAATTTATAAGTATGAGTGTTAAAAATATTCATTATATTATTTAAAATAAAATTTATTATTTTAAATAATGTCAACACATTTATTTATGGGAGCTATAAATAAATCCTCAAATGAGAGAGAAAATCCTAAATTAGCAAATAAAAAAAATAAATATAAATGTCCAAGTTGTGAAAGAGATGTTATATTTAAAAAGGGGTTGATTAAAATACCGCATTTTTCACATAAAGCATCTGAAAATAAATGTTTTTTTTATGATAAACCATCTGAATCTGAGATACATAAAGAAGCTAAAATATTAATGAAATCATTATTAGATAATAAAAAAGAACTACATTTTATTAGAAAATGCTCTTCTTGTAAACATAATAATATAATTACATTTAATTATAATGAAAATGATAAAGCAGTTATTGAATATAAATTTAGTTATAATGATTCAAATAGATCAGCTGATATTGCTTTAATTAATGATAATAATATTAAATTTATATTTGAAATATGCCATACAAATCCTACTAAAGAATGTAATAGACCAGAACCTTGGATTGAAATTAATGCTACTTATTTTATTAAAAAAATAAATGAAAATAATAATTATAATTTTGAATGCATGCGAGAATATACATGTAATAAATGTGTAGAAGAAGAAATAAAATCTAAACAATTAATAGAACAAGAAAGATTAGAAAGAAAAACACGAAAATTATTAAGGGATAAACAAAAAATATTAGATGAACAGTTATGTTTATGTGAAATTAAAAAAAAGGATGTATGTATATGTACAGAACCTAATTTCGAATTAGATCCAGTAAGAGAACAATATTATTGTAAACAATGTACTTTATGGAAATGTAGATGTAATACACTAATAGAAGAAATTATTGAACATAATGAACCAACTAATACTAATAGTGAATCTGACGATGAAGGTAAATTATTAGAGTATAAACTGGATTATAATTCTAAAAGTAAATGTTATGGATGTGGTAAAAATACACATATTTTTAGTGATTGTCATCTTAAAAATATACCTAAATGTGAAAAATGTAAAAACTATGGACATCGGAGTAATAAATGTATTTTTAACACAT
>JACCDO010277853.1_pt1 | contig 18176 bp, 16 predicted proteins | sample 7446101 | NCBI WGS metagenome assembly JACCDO01 (sample SAMN15323440, study PRJNA562643) | freshwater metagenome | isolation source: river surface water | place: USA:Blue River Watershed | collected 2017-08-16 | reverse complement strand
GTATTAGATAATGATGTTACAAGTTTAATTTATATAAAAAAATAAAACAATATTAATTATTTTATTTTTTTAAAGTTCTATTATTTTTGCTCCTTTACTAAGGTTTTCTTGTGCCCATAATGGCTGTAAATTTTTATAATGAAAACATTTTTGTTGTTCTTCATCATCTAATAAATTAAATGAAGCACATGGTTTAATATGGTCAATATGCCATTCTCCGTGATTATCCCATGACATACCTTCTGTAAATTTTGCCTCTAAATACCCTCTTAAAAATGAAATGGAACAACCAATTAATTCCATTGTGTTGTTACTTTTAATAGCATTTTGATTTTTAAGTGCAGAACCTAAACGTGTTCTTAATGTTTTTAGTAATTTAAATGCAGGGTCTACTTTTTTTCTTTCTTTTTCATATTTAACTATTGTTGCAGTTATTTTTTCTTTATTATCTTTTCTATATTTTACAAGACAATCTTTACAATCATTTCTTAAATTATCCCAATGATTTTTACAATAATTATAATCACTTAATTGTTTCCAATTTTGACAAGCACAACATTTTTTACCAATAATATTATTAATTGTTTCATGTAATATTCTTTTACTAGATGGTTGTCCTTTACATTTATCAACAATATTATTTTCTTCTTTAACTTTTTCCCAATCAGGTCCAGTTGATTTATATATTTCTTTTTCACGTTTAATTTCATAACCACCTGTTGTTTTTAATTCACCATTTATAACTTTGCTAACATTAGATGTATATAGTTCTAGTGTTTTTGCTAATTCAAGTTGTGAATTAAATTTTTGCCATTCATCATTTGAACCAGCTTTTTTTGCATAAACAACATCTATTTCAGTGTTATCTATTTTTTTTTCATTATAATTTTTATTATATAATGATACAACTTCTTTATTTTTAGCTCTCCAATCTTTAGAAATTTGTCTACATGTTGAACATGTTTTATATTGTTTATTATTTTCACAAAAATTAGTTAATTCTTTAGTTTTTTTACATTTGTTACAATTCATTAATATTATATATTAATATCTCTTTAAGTCATTATTATTTTTTAAAAGAATCATTATATCATTAATATAAAATATACATTTTTAAAAATATTTTTATAATGTAAAATTATACTATATAAAAAAATTTAATATTTTACGATGTTATATCATCATAAATTTACTTATCCTCTTAAACGCAACACAAGGTGAAGGGTTGACTCTTTCTGCACATTATAATCTTGTAGAGTTCTTCCATCTTCTAGTTGTTTGCCAGCAAAAATAAGTCTTTGTTGGTCAGGGGGAATACCTTCTTTATCTTGAATTTTTTGTTTAATATTTTCAATTGCATCAGTAGGTTCAACTTCTAATGTAACAGTTTTTCCAGTGAGAGTTTTAACAAAAATCTGCATGATATATATTACGATAGTTTTTAAATATTTTAATGTTCAATTTTTTTACAACCAGTAGTGTTATTTCTTATAAGATGATGATATTTCTGTTTTAATGCTTGTATATTTTGATTTATATTTAATGTATTTTTTAGTAACAATAACTAATTGATTTTTTAAAAATGAAATATCATTAATATCAGATAAAATATTAGTTATTAAATTGTCAGTATTTGTATTATTAGTTATTAAATTATCATTATTTTTATTAGTTATTAAATTATCATTATCATTATCATTATCATTATCATTATCATTATTAGTTATTAAATTGTCATTATTTTTATTAGTATTGGTATTATCATTATTTTTATTATTATCGGTATTATCATTATTAGTATCATTATTAGTATCAAGACTAAAATCATAATTAGTAAAATTATTAAGATGTTTTGCCAATATACCTAAATTTAATGATATTTTTAAATTTAACATTTCTTTTATTTTTAAATTAATTCGTTGATTATATAATATTAATTTTAAATTAGAATTACAATGGTTTAAAAAAAGTTTATAACTAGTATCTTTAATATCTTGTTCTTTTACATGATATAATAAATAAATTAATTTAGCTAATTCATTAATATCATTAGATGAAATTGATATAGGTATATTAAATAATTCAACTAATTTAAAATCTAGAAAATTAAACCATATAATATATTCATCAATTGTTTTAATATTATTAAGCATTTCATATGGATTTTGTATTATATTTTTTATTCTATTATCATATGAATCAGGAATAATAATTTTATTAAGTTTATCTTGAAAAAATAAATTTTTATTTTTTATGAGATATTTAAGATATGGTAATCGTAAATAAATATTAGACCATGTAATTCTATTAGATATATCAATAAGTGTAAATGAGTTAATAATATATTCTTTAATATTTTCAATAGTATTATGGTCATTAATAATTTCTTTTAATAAAACACATGAATTACAATTTTCAAAAAAGAAAATTTTAATAAAATTTTTGTATATTATTTCATGAAAAAATTTATAATTTGATATGTTTTCATTTGGATTATTTATTAATTTAAAAAATAATTTCATAATATTATAATATAAAAGTTTTACCTTATTTGGTATACAACTATTAATTTCATTTTTAATAATAATTTTATTTTCATTATCATTTGATAATATTATTTTTTTTAAATTATATAATGATATATATAAAATATCATCAAAAACTGATTCAATTTCGTATTTGTTAAATTTAATAGGAAATATATAATTACTAAATAATATTTTAATAATTTGTGTTATTTTATCGAGTTCATTATATTTATGTACAATATATTTAAAAAAATGATGGTCATAACTATTTGAACGTAATATTTCAAAATCAGTTGTTTCATTAGAAAAAAGTTTGGTTTTTTCCAAAGTAATATTATCTTTTTCTTTAGAAATAGGTAGTGTTTCTAAATTATTATAACTTTTATTAATAAAATAAATTAAATTAGATTTTAATGGTTTATTTATAAAATAGTCAATTATTTTATTTAAATGAATAGATTCAATATTAGAATTATATTTATTTACTGATTCACAATAAATATTATTATTATTAAAAAAATTAATTGCAATATAATTATTAGTAATTTGTAAATTAGGTGGATAATGATATAATAAATATTTATTAAATTCAAATTGATAATTAGATGATTTAATTATACTATTAGAAACTGAATCTATTTTTATTAAAAAATACTTATATTCATTAATTTTAATAAAATAAGATTTTCCAGTTTCTATATTATTTAATTTAATAGGTTCATTATTAATAAAATCAAAATGTTCACTAATATTATATTCATTTGAAGAATTTATTTTAAATTTTATATTTTTTAAAGAATTACCCAATGCAATTATTTTTTTAGGTATTTGATGTTTTTGTTGATATTCTTTTATAGTTTTATTTGTATAATTTGGTTCTAACCAAATAAGAAATATAGATAAATTTAAATTTAAATTAACAATATCCCATAAATTTTTATTAAATTGATCCAAATTATTAAAATTTTTTTCTGTTGATAATAATTGATATTCAGTTGATGCTATTTTCCATATTTTTGAAAATATAGTATTTATGTTATTAATAGTCATTAATTTAAAATTATATTTTGATATTATTATTTTATTTAAAACTGAAAAAAAATCAATATTATTTTCTAAATCACTGATTAATGATACATTAAAAAAATAATAAAACCATAAATATTTATTATCAATTATGCTTAATTTTAGTGGAAAATAAATATTCATAAAATTCATTCCATATGTTTTATTACAACCACATATTTTAATTAATGAAATATTATCATTTATTTCATTATGTGCACTAGTTTGTGTACTTATTTGTGTACTTGATATACTTTCAGATGGTAAATCAAATAAATTAACATTATCGTTAATTATATTATTTTTAAATTCATTTTTATTATCAATTAGCGATAATAATAAATATTCTTTTTTTTTTTCTAATTTAAATAAATTTAATATTATTTTGTTATCTTCAATTATTGGTAATTTAATAATCATTTTTATTTTTTATTCTTAATACAAATATAAATAAATTATTTCTTAAATACAATTTTTAAATTGTTTTAGTAATCGTTTTGTAAATATGCATTTTATATTTATTAAAATCTTCACGCCATAATTTTGATGCGTCTACATTTGCTGGTGATTCAAAGTTTGGTGCGGTTAACATACTTAAAATACTCATTAAAATAGAATTTACACTATGTGATGGATTCCATCTTTCAGAAATATGTTCGTAACCATATTGGTCTTCACCTTCATGTAAAATACTAATACAAACTTTACCATCTGGATAAATATTAGGATGATATAATTTATCAATAAATTTAAATGATGGTGGTTTATTAGGATATTCTTTTGGAAATTCAATTTGACATTTAAAAATACCTCCTTCAAAAATAGTATCAGATGGACCTAATAATAAAATATTCCATTTCATAAAATTCTTTTCATCTACTTCAATAGAATAATAATAATTAGGTTCATTAATTTGTTGTTTTAACTCCATTTGCAGTCTTTTCATTGCCATAATATTAGGGAATTATATATAGAATATATAAAAATCATTTTTTTTATATATATTATATAGTTCTTAATTTTTTATTAAATAGAGCCAACTAATACAATCAATATAGTTATTCCATGTAGTATTAGTAGTATCTGCATCTCTTGTTATGTGAAGTCTTTGAATAATTTCATCGATTTCTTCAGGGATATCTTGAATTGTAAAATTACTTCTAAATGATTCACGAATATGAGTTGATCTTAGAATAGGTTCTGTATGTATACCTCCTTGAGGTGAAGGATTAATTGTTAAAGTACCACGAGTAATATTATCTGTTAAAGGTCTAATTGTAAATTGTCTTTTTGCATTTGTTCTAGTTTCTAATGAATATCGTGGATCATTTTGTTTAGTTTCTATTTTATCAGTATCTAAAAATATTATAAATAATTCACTTCCTGGTTCAGTTCTATCATTAATCTCTCTAACATATTGGTCCCATTCAGTTTTAGTATTATTACTATAATGTGATGAAAAGATACTAAGTACAATTTTAAATATTTTATCAGCACTACTTCCTCCAGCTCCTCCTCCTGCTGCACTTGTTCCAGATGATGCAGATGATGCAGATGATGCAGATGATGCATATGATGCATATGATGCATCTGAAATATTTAAATATTTATCAAAATTATTACCATAATATTTTCTCCATAATCCTTGATCATTAAAATAACGATCTTGTATATTTTTTTCCCAAGGAATACTTATATTAATTGGTATAAATTCTACATAGTTACGACTTCCTTGTAATTTTTGAAATTTTTGTTTACCTTCAGCTAATTTTGAAATATCAATATCAATACCGAGATATCCACCAGTCCATTCATTAAATTCTCTTGCATACTGACCAGCTGAGCCACAACCAATATCTAGTATAGATAATGTTCTATCATTTTTATATTTTTCAACAATAAGATGAATATAAGCTTTATAAATTTCTTGACTATAAGCATATAAATGTTTTAATTGTTCTCTATTAATTTCTTCACCAACATACCAAGGAGGTGATTTATAAATATCTACTAATTCAGACAAATTAAAATATGTTCTATGTAATTTTTGAATTTCATAACAATGATTTAAACCATTTGCGCTTTTACCTTCTTCTCGTTTTTCTCGTGGTATAAATAAACTTCTTTCATTAGGATAACATCTATAAACACTACCTTTATCTAAATGAATACTTTCAATAAAAAATACATCTATTAATTCAGTTACATCATTACCTTCACCAGAAATAAATTGTCCATTACCATTATATCTTAAATCAATTGTCATTTCTTCTTTTGGTTTTATTTTTACAAGACAACATTTATTTGGTGGATTTGGTGTAATAACAAGACCATCATGTTTAATAATATCTCTATTATGAGGTGTTGTTATTAATTGTAATACATTATCTAATGTTTTTACATAAAGATTCCATTTATCTATATGACTAAGGTCTCGTTGCTTTTGAATATATGGCATTAAATCTATATATAATTTTGGAACCCATTTACAATTAGTAACATGATTGTTAATTTTTTCTTCTCCTTCCCATGGATAACCTGCACCTGTATTTAAATATCCTTCTTCTACAGTATCTCTATATCTAAATACTTGACCTAAATTTCTCATAAATGTATACATTATATGGTCAGCAAATATTTTAGCTACTTTATCTATATTAAAAGGTTCATCTGTAATTTCTGGTATTTCAGTTGTACTATTTATATCTGGTAAATGTATACTAGCACAATGATTTAATTCTCTCATCATTTCTGTAATAGATAGTTCTTTGGATGATAGATCAGCTAAACTTTCTGATGTACAATCTTCACCAGCATTATGTGATAAAGGAACAGTTATTTTAAATATAAATAATAAAGGAGGAACTGATGGATTAGGTCTATATAATTCACCTTCAATAGAACGCCAATGAGGTGGAAGTCTATTAAAAAATTGTGTTGATTTATTATTATAAAAAATACCATCGATTTTAATTGTTAAATGTGGATTATATGTTGAGTTAAATGTTTGTGCAACTAATTCAGGTGTTGCATGCATTGGAAATCTAAATGACATTGATTCTTTAGATTTTCTATGTGATTTATTACATTCGTATGTATGTAAATATAAATTACGTGCACTTGATGCCTCAAATCCACAATTACTACATTTATATAATGTTGGTTCATCTTTACTAGATACATTCGTTGATTTTTTATGTGATTTATTACATTCTCGTGCATGTAAATATAATTCATGTTTATTAGATGTTTCAAATCCACAATTACTACATTTATATAAAGTAGGTTCATTTTTAACAAATACACTTAGATTATTAATATCACCTCTACCACTATTACTATTACCATATCCTCTACCACTATTACCATATCCTCTACCACTATTACTATTACCATATCCTCTACCACTATTACTATTACCATATCCTCTACCACTATTACTATTACTATTACCATATCCTCTACCACTATTACTATTACCATATCCTCTACCACTATTACTATTACTATTACCATATTCTCTACCACTATTACTATTACTATTACCATATCCTCTGCCACTATTACTATTATTATTTTCACTATTACTACTATTGTCTTGTTTCCAAGAACCACCTTTTTGTAAATTATTTTTTAGAGCAATATATTTATTTTTATATTTTAAGTATTTTGAAAAATAATCCATTATATATAATATTTAATAAAATATTATATATTTATTTTTCTTTTAAATATCTAATGTTAATATCATTAACTAATTTTTCTCTAATATCTAAACCAATATCTTCAGGAAATTTCATAGGTGGGCATATATAATAAATATTATTATTATGATCTTCTAATTGATAATAAGTTCTATTTTGTAAAATAATATTTTTTAAATTATATAAATTAAATTTTTGTATTGAACCTATTGTATCACTACAACATTTATAATCAGGAATAAATAATTCATTAGTTAATAAGTTATTAATAATTATTTTACTATAATCACTATTTAAATTAAACTTGCCTTTTAATTGTTCTTTTCTTTTTTTTAAATTTTCTAAATCAATATCATATTTAATAGTTGGTGTTGCTGATAAAGTATCTGGATACTCTTGTATAAATAATGGATTAGATTCAATTTGATTAGATAGGTGTTTCATTTTAATGTAACCAATATTTTTAAATGTTTCTTTGATATCATTTTCATTTATACAATCTATTTCATTATTAGTTTCATTCATATCATTATTAGTTTCATTCATATTAGCATTAAAACCATTATTATTATTAGCATTAAAACCATTATTATTATTAGCATTAAAACCATTATTATTATTAGTTCCATTCATATTATTATTACCATTATTATTATTAGTTCCATTCATATTATTATTACCATTATTATTATTAGTTCCATTCATATTATTATTATTATTATTATTATTAGTTTCATTCATATTATTAGTTTCATTCATATTATTATTAGTTCCATTCATATTATTATTATTACCATTATTATTATTACCATTAGTTCCATTCATATTATTATTATTACCATTATTATTACCATTCATATTATTAGTTCCATTCATATTATTATTAGTTTCATTCATATTATTAGCACCATTATTATTACCATTAGTTCCATTCATATTATTAGCACCATTATTATTACCATTAGCACCATTATTATTACCATTAGTACCATTCATATTATTATTAGCACCATTATTAATTTTATTTTGTTTAATCAAGTTATTATTATTATAATAATTATGTGCATTAATATTATCAATAATTAAATCTAATGGTATAACAATAACTAAATTATATATTGAAATATAATTTCTATGAATTAAATGTAAATCTAATCCAACAGGTTTATTATTATATGTGAATTTGCTTCTTTTCCATTCAATTCCCATTAAATTAAAATTTTTACCATCAATTTCGATAGTATGAAATAAAGGATCAATAATATTTTGAAATATAGAAATATTGTTATTATTAATAGTACTTGTATTTATACCATAATCTGCTTTAATATATTTTTTACAAGATGGTAAATTAGTTATTTCAATTAATTCATCAACTGAATATACTTTATTATATACTAAAGAAGAAACTTCATTATTTAAATATTTAAAATTATTATCATTACCCATATGTTCATATAAACCTGTATATAATACATATAAAGTAATAAATAATAAAAAAATTATAAAAATATCTTTAATCATATATTTAAAACTAGAAAAAAATTTACCAAATATTAACTCTTTCTTTGGGTGGTAAAAATAATTCACCATCTTTTATATTAAAAATTTCATAAAACATATCTATATTTTTAATAATACCGTTTACTCTATATTTTGGTTCTGGATGTGGGTCATTTGCTTTTTTTTGTTTTAAATATTCTTCACGAATATTATTAGCCCAACAATATGCAAAATTAATAAATAAATCTGAAAAATATTCATTATTTGTTTTATTTATTTTTTTCAAATACTCTTTTAATGCTAATACACTGAATTTAAGTCCACCTAAATCAGCAATTGTTTCTCCAATTGTTAATGATGTATTAACATTATATTTATCATATTGTTTTTTTAATTTATCAACTTGATTATTATAATATTTAATATCATCATTTGACCACCAATTATTTAAATTACCATATTGGTCATATAGTCTACCTTTATCATCAAATCCATGAATAATTTCATGACCAATAATCATACCAATACCACCAAAATTAGCACCTAATTTATTTTGGTCTGTATAATAAAATGGTTCTTGTAATATACCAGCAGGTATAACTATTTCATTAGATTGTGGTGAATAATATGCATTAATATGATGTGAGGACATATACCATTCATCTTTATTTTTAGGTTTATATAATTTATTTATTTCTAACATTGAATTATATATATTTAATTTAATATTACATTCTAAATAAGAATCTTTATTTGATAATTCTAAACCAGAATAGTCATATAAACCATTATTATTTGGATATCCTATTTTAATAGTAATTGCTAATAATTTTTCAATAGCTTTTTTTTTAGTATTTTCAGTTAACCATTTATTTTCTAATAATGATTTATGAATATTATTTTTTATATATGAGAATATTAATTGTATATCATCTTTTATTTTATCATTAAAATTATTTTTAATCCATAATAATCCTAATTCTTGACCAATTTGTTTATCAATATTTGATAATACTCTTTTTTTTAATGATTTTAAATTTTTAACCCCGCTTAATGTTTTTTCATAAAAATTCAACCAACAATTATTTATTTTTAATGATACTAATGAATTTATAGAACAAATAAATTTAAATTTAATATATAATTTTAAACTATTTAAAAAGTGTTCATTAAACATTTCATTAAGATGTTTAAAATATTTTGGATTTGATATAGAAATTTTATTAGGTGTAATATTATATTTATTAAAAAAATAACGTAACCATTTTAAATTATTATAATCTTGTTCAATTTGTTCAATACTTCTAATATTATTAATCATATTAGGGTCTCTTTCTTCAGTACTACTATATGTTTTATCAGCTAATATTTCTTCAATTAAATATAATGTGTCAATTTGTTTATCAGTTAAATTAAAATTAAATAAATCTGTGTATTCTTTAATAAATTTTTTAAATTCAACACGTTCTTTTTTATACATTTCTTTAAAATAATATTCTTTTTCAGGTAATGATAATCCACTTGTAAATATCCATAATATATTTATACTAGAATCACTTAATTCTGGTGAAATATTAAATAATAATGGTCCTTTTATATTAAATTGTTCAATTAAATCAATATATAAAATACCTAAATCATATGTTGATTTAACATTATCAATTTTAGATATAATTTTTTGTATAATATTATTATCATTATTATTTATAAAAATATCTGGTAAATTAATACCTTTATTCCATAATATTTGTAAATTTAAATTATTTGTATTATTTAAATTATTTGTATTATTTAAATAGTCCATTAATTTTTCATCAGTTTTTCTTTCTAAAATATCAAAATGACTCCATCTGGATTTATCATCAGGAATTGGATTATTACTAATCCAAAATGAATTTATATAATTATAAAAGTCATTATTTATTTTTATCATATATTAAAATATGCGATAAAAATATTTATATTATACCTTTTTTTACTGAAAAGTGTAATTATTCATAAAAATTATATGAATCAATATTATCAAAATTTTGATTTGTATTAGATAATACAATAAAATATGTGTGTTGTATGGTTTTATTTTTATATAATTGAAAATTATGATCAATATATGTAAATTGTTCTTTATTAATAATACGTATTTTTTTTAAATATTTTGATTCTTTTATAGTTTTTATTATTTCAAAATCTCCATAATCAATTTTATTTTCACAACCTAATTCTTTTTGTCCTTCTTTATCCCATACAGGAATTGTTAAAAAAAATGTTAAATTTTGTACTTTTTTAAAACTATCTAAAATTTTATAGACACCATCGTCTATTATTTTTTTTTGATAAGGTGGATTAAATGTATAACTACCTTCTTTAATATCATAATTAAAAAAATTACCAAGAGAACCAAAATATTGTTCTAAATCATGATATACTGAACAATATTTAGTCAATGTAAAATTAATTGATGATGCAAAACTTTCAAATTGAACATTATAATCTTTAATCATATTATCAATAATATTAGGTAAAATACCTAATTGATGATTATTTGAACCTAATAATTGATATCTAAAAACAATAGACCAAATTAATATATCCATTATATCTTTTTTTCCAGTATAATTTTCAACCATTTTATTATAAACATTAACTGGAATTAAAATATTATTTAATATGTTTTCTAATTTTTCATTTTTAATGCCAAAATGAATATTAATTGTATATTTATAAAATCCTATTTTTTTATTATCTCTATCTTGTACAATATATTTTTTATAAATTGTATAATTTGTTTTTTCATTTAAATAAAATTGACTTTTTTTATAATTAGTTAAATTTTGATATTGTAAAGCATAATATTCTGTAAATTTTTCTAAAATTTCTTTAATTTTTTCTTTGGGATTTTCTATTGTTGTATCATATTTTGTAAAATCCATCAATGTAATTTCTAATATTGATGTATCATTAAAATTTGATGGAATAAATACATCACTGTCTTTATCAGTATTAGTTGAATATAATGTAAATAACCATGATGATAATATATTAGTTAATGTTCTTTGGTAAGATTTTTTAATATTAAAAATATTTTTATCAAGATGTTTTGTAATTATAAAAATAAAATAATTGATAATATTACAATAAATTTTTCCTCTGTATAATTCTAAAATTGGGTCAATTATAGATTTTTTTTTTACTATTAAACCATTCATTATAATAATATAAAATAATTCTTTAACCTTTAATCTTTATATTTTTAATACCTTGTTTTGTAAAATATTCATAAACATAATTTTTATGATTACCTTGAATATGAATACGAAAATATCCGTTAATTGATTCATCAGGTTCAAAAGATTTTGAATGTTGAATTGAACCACCACATCCTAATTTCTTTTTTAAATTTTTAAGATGTGATGCTAATTCAGCTTCTGAATATGGTAAATGTGAAATATATGTATCATATTTACGTCCCCGTTCACCAACCCATAATTCAATATCTTCATTTTCTTTTAATAAATTATCTAAATTATCTGATGTACTATTTGAAAAAGGGTCTAAATTATCTGATGTACTATTTGAAAAAGGATTTAAATTATCTGATGTACTATTTGAAAAAGGATTTAAATTATCTAAATTATCTGATGTACTATTTGAAAAAGGATTTAAATTATCTGAACTATTATTATTTGATAATGATTCTAATTTAGTATCTGTAAGAAAAGGATTCATAATTATATTAAATAATTAGTATTTAAATGAATTTAACTCAATTTTTTTTATTAATACATCATATAAGTTTTTAAAAGATAAATGTGTATTTTTAATATGTAATTTTTTTAGTTTTTCTTTATTTTTTATTTCAATAGATGATAGTTGATTATCATTTTTTTTAGAAATAATAATATTTTTTTTATGAAAATCATCATTTAACATTTTATTATCTGCATATAAAATTTCTCTAATATGTATTTCTTTTTTTTCTCTATTAACACCATATAATACAATAATTAAATCTAGTTCTTTATTTTTAATATTATTAATAAGTTCAGTGTAGTTACCACCATTACAAAAAATATCAATAGGTAAATCTTTTACAGATAAACATTTTGATTTAACTTCATAAATATGATTACATTCAGTGCATACTAAATCTATAGAAGGCGTATGATTACCTAATTTATATAATTTATCATTATTACATCGTGGGCATGTTATATTTTGTGTGATATGTTCTTCCATATACATTCCAACTTCTTTTTTAAAAATAGGAGCACAATATTGTTCAATATTACAATTTCTACTATTATGATTACCATTACAAAAAGAGCATTTATTAATATTAGTTAGTTTTTCTGTTTTTTCCATTTTTCCCATAATATATAAGGTTATATAATTAAAATATAATAATTCAATTTTTTTTATAAAAATTGATTATTTATTATTTTATAATTAATACTAATACCTATTATGATTAATATTAATGGTAATATCAGTGATGCGAATTATCGCTATAAAATGGAAAAAATAAGTTTAAATAACTGTGGTTCTGGTAATGGACAATATACAATTATAAATAATATGGATAATATTGCTGAATCAATTAATACACCATCTGAAATATTATATAAATATTTCGCATTTGTATTAGGTTCATCATTTAATGAAAAAAAAAAATCACTAACAGGTACATATTCTATTACAAATATGGAAGAACATTTATATGATTATATTAATAAATTTGTAATGTGTCCAAATTGTAATATTCCTGAATTAATGTATAAAATAGAAAATAAAAATGTATGTGCTTCTTGTTCAGCTTGTGGTAAAAATAATAATATTAAATACAATACAAGAATACATATAAAAGTATTAGATTTAATTGAAAAATATCTTATAAAAAATAAAGTATGGGTAAAAACAAAAGGTTTATTAGTTGAACAAAAAGAATCAAAACCTGTTTTAGAAAATCTACAAATTAATCATGAATCAACATTATTAAATTCTAATAATGAATCAAAAATTAAATCTAATCATGAAGAGTCAACAGATGATTTTAATCCTTTTTAATTAATTAATTTTATTTATAAAATAATCGTTTAATTTATTTTAATATAATATATATTATTATAAATAATGAGTAAACAATTAATTCAAAAAAATGTTTTTATACAAAAATCAAAAGATAAATTTAATCCAGATGTAGTCAAAAAAGTTGAATTAGAAGATAAAAATAGAAAAGTTTCAGTTTTTAAAAAAAGTAATCAAACATATAATTCAATAACTAATCAAACTCCAGATAATATTAAAACACAAAAAGATTTAGAATTAGAAAAAGACAATCCACTTAATAATATGGAACAAATTATTTTATTAAAAAAAAAAGAACGTGAAGAACAAGATGAAAAATTAAAACCAGTTAAACAAAAAGTATTAGTTAATTCAAGTGTTGAAACTACTGAAGTTATTCAAAATTTTGGTGAATTAAAAAATGAAAATACACATTATTTTAATCAACAAAAAAAAATAATAGAAACAAATAAAAGTAAATATGAAGATATTATGAAAAATTTAAAAAATTTAGGTATAGTTGATAAATAATAAATAATTTTAAGTTTAAATTATAATTTTAGTTTAGTTTGTTTATAGTTAATTAATATATAATTTATTTTAAATTATATATTAATAGTTAATGGATATTAAAGAAAAAAATATAGAAAAATATTATAAAGATATTGATAAACCAATTGTTAATAATATTATTAATAATTATAATTTAAAAAATTTACTAAATTTAACTACAATTATAGATCTTTCTATTTTTACACATAAAAAAAAAAATAATAAAGAATGGCAATTAAAAGACAAACGTAAATTATTAAAAGAATGTGAAATTAAAAAGAAAGAAAAAATTAAAGAAGCTACAAATACGTTAACTTCACTATTTACAAATAAATCAAAAAAAGCAATTGATGATGTTAAAAATAAAAATGAAACTATATTAAACGAAATAGAAAATATAGATACATTAATTGATACTATTGAAAAAGAATATCCCGATACTAATTCATTTTTAGAAACTTTTTCAAATTAATTATTTGTTTTCATTAAAAAAAGTAACAAGAGAATCAACATCACGAGGACCACTGTATTCAGTTGCGTTATCACCATTTTTAAAATAAATTGTTGGAAATCCTTCTACTTTCCATTCTTTAATTTCTTTTGGGTTTTTATCAGAATCATATGTTACAAAATGATATTTATTTCTATATTTTTCTTGTAAACCTTCCCAAGTTGGTTTAAAATTTTGACAATGACCACACCATTCTGCTTTAAATAAATATACAGTTGGTTTTTCAGCACTACCACCTTGTTGAACATGAGAAAGTTGATTTTTAAGAGAAATATATTTATTTTTATATTTTAAATATTTACTTTGGTAATCCATTATATATATATTGACGTATAAAAAATAAATAATTTATATTTTAATTATTTATTATATATTATTATAATATATAATGAATAATTTACCTAATGGTGGTTTTCCTCCTATCAAATACTGTATAGATAATAAAAATAAAAAAAATGAAAAAACTGAAGTATCCAGAGAACGTCATTTTGCTGCATCTGTTAATCAAATATTTTCTTCTAAAAATATTAAACCAATTATTAACATAAATTCAGATGTTAATAAAGATAATGATTATGAACTTAATGAAATTACTGATATTAGTGATGTATAAATAGTAATTATTTATGATTTAATGTTTTATTTTTTTTATTTATTTTAATTGTAAAAATTTATAATTATAATTATATATATGGATTATCAAAAAAAATATTTAAAATACAAAAATAAATATTTAGAGTTAAAACAAAAAGGAGGTAATAATAGAGCAAGTATTGATGACGAAAAAATAGGAATTACATGTGATGAATTACCTAAATTTGGATTTGGAAATAGACAAGGTACTTGTTGGTTAATTGTATGTATGACAATTTTACTTTTTTGTGACAATAGAAAACTTCAAACAATATTTATAGAAAATAAAAATAATACAATAAATGTTAGTGATAAATATTATAAATTATCAACTTTTATGGATGTTAAAAATTATTTATTTAATAATAAAATATCTGAATTAATAAAAAATTTAAAAAATAGATTTTTAATAAAAAATAATTTAAAACAAGAAATTAACAGTATATCATATGATTTTGAAGAATGTATTTCAATTTTTAATTTATTTGAATACGGTTTTAATTCTTATGAATTAAATAATAATAAAAAAAATGAATTTGAAGATCCTTTTAGAACTAAATCTAAAACTACAGAAATATCTCAAGAATCAAGTTACTTTAGTTTAATTAATAGAACAGGACATGGTGCTAATAATATAGAACAATTTTTATTTTTTAATATTATTAGTATTTTATTATTAGATAAATATATATGTACTGAAAAAATTTCAGATAATTATGATATTCATCCTAATAATATTGGTATACTAGTATATACATTATCACATTCTACCTGTTTTTTAAAATGTTCTGAATACACATACTATGTAAATAATGAGTATATCATTAAATATGATTATATTAAATTTTTTGATAAGTTAAAAGAATTAAAAAGACTAAATTTAGATTATACAATAATATACATAAATAATTTAATATACTTTGGACCATGTATTGTTGTTGATAATACAATAGAAACATTTGTTGTTTTAGATAATAATAGTAATATTATTTTACCTGACAAACAATGTATTATTGATAAAACAAATAAAATAATAGAATTAAGTGTTACACGTGAAAATATAAAAAAAAGTACAATACAATCTTTTGATAGTAATGTTAATTTTAGTAATTGTTATTTTACAGATGAAAATGATTGGTACACTAAATCTTATCAATTTTTAGTATTTATTTTAAAAAATAGTGCTTCTAAAAATAATATTATAGAAATATATAAAAAATCAGGTGTAGATATAAATATATTTTTTAAGTTTATTATAACAGTAAATTATGTATTTGATTATAAAATAATTGCTATATTTTGTAAATATATTAACGATAATAATTTACAATTATCTGATAATTGTGTATTAGAAACATTAACTTATGTACTTACTAATTATACTCTTAATTTATTAGACATATATTTATATAACATTAATGTAAGTGTAGAAAATATAAACAATATTTTTAATAATATTATTTTATTAACATCTATTAAGCCAGAATTATTTACTAAATTTTGTCAATATATTAAAGATAAAAATATACAATTATCTGAAGATGTTATAATTAACATATTAGTTAATAGTAGTGATAATATATTAATTATGTTTTTAAATAATATTGATGTAACTGCTGAACATATAAATAAATATTTTAATACTATTACCATAAATAATAGTAAAAACAACAAAATCAAAATATTATTTGAATATATTAAAAATAAAAATATACAACTAACAAACGAAGTTAAACTTGATATATTAACTAAAATAATTTTATCCAAATACGATGATAATATATTTAGTAACATACAAATTATATTAATAACTAATTTGTTAAAAATAATTTTAAACAACATAACTATAACATCAGAAAATATAATTAGTTGTTTAAATAATATTATTACTAATAATCTTACTCCTAATTTTAAAATATTTAATGAACTATGTAAATATATTAATAAAGAAATAAAATTATCTGAAGAAGATATTAGTAATATATTAGTTAATATATTTGTTTATGATCATAATAATTCTGTTAATATATTAAACATATTTTTAGATAACATTGAAATAACAACAGAAAATATTAATAAACATTTAATATTTATTTCAAAATTTTCTAGTAAGACTGAATTATTTGATGTATTTTGTCAATATATTAAAAATAAAAATATACAATTAACTAATCAAGTTAAAGTTGAAACAATTATTAATATAATAGATTCTAGCACTATTGATATGTTAAACATATTTTTAAATAATATTGAAATAACAAACGAAAATATATCTGAATGTTTTTCTAAAATTTCTCTATCTGAAATTAATAAACATTTTTTTGATATATTAATTAAATATAAAACAATACAGATAACAAGTCCTAATATTAAACAACAAAAAAAAAAACAAAAACAACAACTTATTAAAGAATTAAAAAAAAAATAATAAAGTTTATGGTATAAACTAATTTGTTTTAATTATAAATATATATATAATTAAAATAAATTATAATTAAAATAAATTATAATTAAAATAAATTATAATTAAAATAAATTATAATTATAAATATGGATTATCAAAAAAAATATTTAAAATACAAAAATAAATATTTAGAGTTAAAACAAAAAGGAGGT
>JACCDO011180670.1_pt1 | contig 18179 bp, 15 predicted proteins | sample 7446101 | NCBI WGS metagenome assembly JACCDO01 (sample SAMN15323440, study PRJNA562643) | freshwater metagenome | isolation source: river surface water | place: USA:Blue River Watershed | collected 2017-08-16 | reverse complement strand
TCCGTTTACTGCGAGCCACCAGTTCGGATGCTGCATTCGACCGCGTGTGTATTTTTCTAACACCTCTTTGGAAACTAAACCATCAAAAACAAAACTCCAGCCAAAGCTTTCTGCTTCGGTCAGATATTCGGTTGCAGTCACAAACTTAGAAAAATCCGAATTGGTGACTGCTGTCTCATCAATCCAAAACGATTTAACTTGAACCTTTCTTGCTGGGCCTTCTTCATCAGCGTGAAACACCAAACTGGAATCCGAACCCATGATGAACTCCTGAGCTGGCACACGGACCATACCTTCAGTAGAAAACAACTTTTCGTTACCATTTGCCGAAAAGGCTTCCCCTCCGCCTCGTGACGGGGAACAGCAATCGCAGGAATCGGACATTTACAAATATTCTTCGAGCAAAGGCTTGATGTTCAATCCCTTGAAGTTCAGATGCTTTACCTTTGCGCCAGGATAGAAAGGCTCATCGCCCACCGCAGCCTGCAATTCATTCAGCTTTTGAAGTAACTCTTCCTGTACTTCAGCGTATTCAGGTTGCCCGTAGACACTCTTGAGCTCCATCGGGTCTTTCTTGAGATCGAAAAGCTCCCACTGAATTGGATAAACGGTATCTCCAGTTAATTCCAACCCCATGCCGTCGGAGTAATAACAAATCAATTTGAAGTCGTGAGTTCTAACGCCGTAGTGAGCACACGCCGCGTGTATAGGGTCGTCGTGCTCCCAGTAGCGGTAATACATCGCCTGCGGCCAATTCCGTTCTGGCTTTTTTTCAAGTAAATTACGGAAGCTTCGCCCCTGAGCGCCATCATGAATTTCAGCACCAGCAAAATCAACAAAAGTTTTGGCGAAATCAACATTGGTCACGATTTCTGAAATAACCGTTCCCGGTTCAATTGCTCGCGGATAACTCATCAGCAGTGGCATACGAATTGCTTCGTCATACATGTATCGCTTGTCGAACCAAGAATGTTCCCCTAAGAAGAACCCCTGATCAGAGGTGTAGACAATCAGAGTGTCCTCCGTAAGCCCATGTTCATCTAGGTAATCCAATAGCCGCCCAGTGTTTTCATCGATTGACGCAACACATCTCAGATAATCCTTGATGAAAAGCTGATAACCCCACTTCTGTCCTTCGTACTGGGGTAAATCTGGCTTGTAAGCACCGGTCTTTTCCTTGATTACGGCTTTAGGCATGTGCTTGTAAATATTCATCTTGGCGTTCTTCACGCCCTCTACTCGCTCCGAAAGATCTTCGTGCAAAGTTACCGGTTCTGGAATGTCGAAGTCGGCATATAGGTCTTTGTGTTTTTCATCTGGAGTCATCGGAAGATGAGGCGCCTTGTGGTGAACAAGCAGGCAAAAGGAATCATCCCGGTCTAATCCATCCAACCAGTTCAGAGCTAAATCTGTAGTGATGGTGGTTACATACCCCTCGTGAGTGACTTCGCCTTCGGGCGTGATGAACTTTGGATTGTTGTAGTCGCCTTGACCAGGCAAAACTTCCCAGCGGTCAAAGTGTTTTGGGTCAGAGTTAGGCCCATGACCCAAATGCCACTTGCCAAAGATTGCCGTCTTGTAACCAGCGTTTTTCAAGTCGCCAATGAAGGTTGGGCGGGTGTTGTCTAAATCTTCCCAGATGGTGCGAACTTCATTGATGTGGTTATAGGTACCAGTAAGTATCGCTGCACGCGACGGTGCGCAAATTGAGTTAGTACAAAAAGCCGAGTCGAGACGAGCGCCAGCAGTCGCTATGCGGTCAATGTTTGGGGTCTGATTGATTTTGCTGCCATAGGCACTGATGGCCTGAGTCGTGTGGTCATCACACATGATGAAAACAATATTTGGACGCTTCATTGCAAATCCCTGCTACTCGATTGGTTTTAGAGTAACAAAGAAGAGAGTTAAAGGACCTTCTTAACTACGCTCGATTTGAGCATCATCGACCCAAAGCCATCAACTTTCGCATCGATGTCGTGACCGTCTACTCCGTTGAACAAGCGAATGTTGCGAACCTTGGTGCCTACCTTGATCGAAGATGAGCTGCCCTTGACCTTTAGGTCTTTGACTATGGTCACTGTGTCGCCATCAGCCAAAATATTGCCAACAGCATCCTTGATCACAGCCGACTGTGGAGCTTGCTCTTCATCAGCCGACTCCCACTCATGGGCACATTCTGGACAGACCAGCAAGGCACCCATTTCATAGGTGTACTCACAGTTGCAATGCGGACATGGGGGCAAAACTTCTGACATATACTTCTCTCGGCTTGGTGGCGCCCCCGGCAGGAATCGAACCTGCGACTAAGAGATTAGAAGGCTCCTACTCTATCCACTGAGTTACGGGGGCAACCGGTCAAGTTTATCCGGCACACACTGAAAAAGCAGGCCTAGGCTTGAGACGATGGATCCGCTTACTTTTCTGTTCTTAGTTTTCGCTGGTATCGCAGCGGGCTTAGCTGGCGCCGTGGCAGGAATCGCAAGCGTGTTTAGTTATCCAGCCTTATTAATGACTGGACTTGGACCTGTTCAAGCCAACATCACCAACACAATTTCATTGCTTGCGCTCAGCTTCGGTTCGATTCCAGCTTCGGCAAGAGAATGGAAAACTCAAAAGCCTGTTCTAAAGACTCTCATTTTGCCAGTACTTATTGGTGGGATCATTGGCGCCATGTTGCTCCTCAATACGCCGCCAACGACTTTTGGCCGAATCGCTCCGTTTCTGATCATGATTGGATCGCTAGTGATTCTGTTGCCAAAGAAATTTTCTTTCAACCCGCAAAAGAAGCACACGTTGTTGCTAGTCGTGATTATGACCTTCGTGGGTATTTACTGTGGTTACTTTGGGGCTGGAGCTGGAACCATTACTACCGCCCTGATGATTCTAACTATTGGCGCTGAACTGGCAGTCGCTACTGCACTCAAAAATGTTCTTCTATTTGCGGCTAATGCAATGGCAGTCTTGCTATTTCTGTTTTCCGGCCAGGTCGCTTGGCTTTATGCGTTACCACTTGCAATTGGCTTTTACATCGGCGGAAGAATTGGTCCAGTTATAGTTCGAAAAGCTAACCCGAAGGTGTTGCGCTGGTTTGTTGCCTGCTTCGGAGTCGGTGTCGCGGTTTGGATGCTAATTAGGTAATAGGCTCAAATTCATGATTGATCGCAGCCACCTTGCCGCACTTCACCAATTGGAAGTTGCTGAATTCGACGCCAAACACCCGAAATCCAAGTCTGCATATGCGGCCGCAGATCACCTGTTTGGTCGCGTTCCGATGACTTGGATGAATAAAAAGTCCACCGGTTTTCCGCTTTACTTCGACAGTGCTGATGGCAACCGTGTTTGGGATATCGATGGAAACGAGTACATCGACTTTGCACTTGGTGATACTGGCGCAATGGCAGGGCACCGCACCCCTGAAGTTGTTGCGGCAATTGTGAATCGCGTTCAGACCCTTGGTGGATTAACAACGATGATGCCAACCGAAGATGCCGAGTGGGTTGCTGCTAACCTCACTGAACGATTTGGAATGGCAAAGTGGAGTTTTTCGTTGACCGCAACCGATGCAAATCGCTGGGCGATTCGTTTAGTTCGAGCAATCACCGGTAAACCAAAGATTTTGTTTCATTCTTACTGCTATCACGGCTCGGTGGATGAATCACTGATTGTCACTTCACCAGATGGCAATGGGATGAACCGCCCTGGCAATGTAGGTTCGCCAGTTGATGTCACCATGACTTCACGAGTTGCAGAGTTCAACGACATAGCAGGCATGGAGCGAGAATTAGCCAAGGGTGACGTTGCCGCGGTTTTGATGGAACCTGCGCTTACCAACATAGGCATCGTGCTTCCGGAACCTGGATATTTGGAAGCAGTGCGTGAATTGACTCGCAAATATGATGCGCTATTGATCATCGATGAGACTCACACCTTCTCAGCCGACTGGGGTGGAATGACCAGACGTGACGGACTTGAGCCGGACGTCTTCGTTATCGGAAAGGCGATTGCCGGCGGAATCCCAATCGGAACATATGGTTTGAGTGAAGATCTGGCGAATCGAGTTTTGAGTCGCACCGATTTGGACCTTATTGATATGGGTGGCGTTGGCGGGACACTAGCTGGAAACCCATTGTCGATGTCCGCCGCCAGAGCAACGTTGGAGAAGGTGCTAACCAAGGAAAACTTCGCCAAGATGATTGATTTGGCTACCTATTACACAAACACGGTAAATACCCTGTTTGAGAAGTACTCGCTTCCATGGTCTATCAACCAGCTGGGAGCAAGAGCCGAGTATCGATTCGCCAAGCCATACCCGATCACCGGTACTGCGGCGGCCGAGTCAGCAGACCACGAGCTTGAAGATTTCATTCACCTTTACCTAGCAAACCGTGGGGTGCTCTTGACCCCGTTCCATAACATGGCGTTGATGTGCCCCACCACCACCAAAGAAGATGTAGATACTCACAACCAAGGATTCGAGCAAGCTATCAGAGCGTTACTTGCCCTTTAGACTTGTCTGCAATGGACAAGCAGGCATATCTAAATTTCGAAATAATTTCAATGGTCATTGTGACCGCGATTTTATTGGTTGACGTCTTACTTATTTTTAAGCGACCTCACATTCCGAGTGCCAAAGAATCTACTCTTTGGGTGGCCTTTTATGCCTTCCTAGCCTTAGTCTTTGCGTTTATTCTCGGCCAGAACTTTGGAGCCGCAAAGTCGACCGAGTTTATCGCCGGCTGGCTAACCGAATACAGTCTGAGCCTTGACAATCTTTTTGTATTTGTCATCATCATGACTCGATTCAAAGTTCCTAAGAAGTACCAGCAAGAAGTACTGATGGTGGGAATTGTAATGGCGCTTATTTTGCGCGGTATCTTCATCCTGCTTGGTGCAGCACTAATCGAAAACTTCAGCTGGATCTTCTACATTTTCGGAGCTTTCCTTTTGTATACCGCCTATCACCAGGCGTTCCGCGGTCACGATGACGAAGAAGAATCCGAAAGCAAACTAATCAAGCTATTGCGTAAGCGTATTCACGTGGTTGATCACTTCGATGGAATGAAACTTCGAACCGTACATGAGGGACGCAAGGGATTCACGCCACTACTCGTGGTCTTTGTGGCAATTGCTCTGACCGACGTAATGTTTGCTTTCGACTCAATCCCGGCAATCTTTGGAATAACAACCGATGCCTTTATTGTTTTTACGGCCAACGTGTTTGCACTCATGGGACTGCGTCAGCTCTACTTCTTACTGGGCGGACTGCTCGACAAGCTCGAGTACCTCAAGTATGGGATTGCAGCAATCCTGGGCTTTATCGGGTTCAAGCTTGTCTCGCACGCCATGCACGTAAACGAACTGCCGTTTATAAACGATGGCCAGCACATCGAATGGGCGCCTGAAATCTCCACCGAGTTATCACTGGGCGTAATTGTCACCTGTATTGCGGTGTCGGCTTTCGCTAGCCTGTTAAAAGCTCGGAATACCAGCAAGTAGGTCGGGGTTAGGCTTAGTAGTAACTAGCCTCTAAGGACCTAAATTGCACCGTTTAGCCAAACTCAGTCTCGCCAACCGCTCTGTAGTAGCCCTAATTACCGCGATTGTGGCGGTTTTTGGCTTTGTTTCACTCGGCGCACTCAAACAAGAGCTGATCCCATCCATCGAAACCCCGCAGGCTGCAATTGTCACCACCTACATTGGAGCTTCTCCAGAGGTAATCGATAAGCAGGTGAGCCAGCCGATTGAAACTGCAGTGCGAGCGCTAGATGGACTGGTGTCGTCAACCACCACATCGCAAAGCAATATCTCGATTCTGCGAGTGGAGTTTGAATACGGCACTTCAACCAGCAAGGTGAATGAAAAACTAAATGCGGCCTTGGCTGCGGTCACACTTCCAACCGACGCTTCAGCCAAGGTTCTGAGCGGCTCATTCGACAGCGTGCCAATCATCGCTCTAGGTGTTTCAGCGAATGACGGTAACAATGAAGCTTTAGGCAAGACCCTTGAAGATGTGGCCAAGCCACTTTTCGCTTCAATTAGTGGTGTGCGGGATGTGGCCGTAGCTGGCGTGATTGAGAAGCGCATCAACCTAACTTTCAACCAAGCTGCACTAACCGCCAACGGGCTAAGTCAGCAGTCGGTGACCTCAGCACTTACCGCAAATGGTTTCGTAATTCCTGCAGGAACCATCGAGGACAATAAAGGCTCTATTTCGGTAGAAGTTGGAACTGCTGTCAATTCAATTGCCGATCTCAAGAACCTTCCACTGATTGGCACCAAGACATCGGTAACTTCAACTACCCCGACAGTTCCTAGTATCCCTGGGATGCCGAGTGGTATTCAAATTCCTTCAATTCCAAGCGTTAGCACATCAACTACGGCTGTTCGCCTAGGCGATGTTGCGAAAGTTGTCTACGAAAACTCGCCGGTAACTAGCATTGCTCGCGTAAATGGAAAATCAGCACTTTCTATTTCGATCACCAAGACTCAGGATGCAAACACGGTAGCTGTATCTCACGGTGTCGAGAAGAAAGTTGAAGAGCTGAAGCAGAAGTTAGGCGATGTCACTATCGTCACAATCTTTGACCAGGCTCCATACGTGGAAAAGTCACTCGAGAATCTTTCAACTGAAGGTCTGCTCGGCCTGACCTTCGCAATTGTGGTCATCTTGATTTTCTTAATGTCGGTACGTTCTACATTGGTCACTGCAATCTCAATCCCAACTTCAGTGCTAATTACTTTCATAGGATTAGGCACCCTGGGTTACTCATTGAACCTATTCACTCTTTCGGCGCTGACAATCGCAATCGGTCGCGTGGTAGACGACTCAATTGTGGTCATCGAGAACATCAATCGTCACCTCGCCTACGGTGAGCCAAAGAAAAAGGCAGTGCTTCGTGCTGTGCGCGAAGTTTCAGGCGCAATCACGGCAGCCACGATTACCACCGTGGCGGTGTTCTTCCCAATCACCCTGGTAAATGGCTTAATTGGCGAGCTATTCCGTCCATTTGGCTTCACCTTTGCGATTGCGCTTGTAGCTTCGCTGTTTGTATCGCTAACTATCGTTCCTGTACTGGCTTACTGGTTCCTCAAGGCGCCTAAGTTGGCTGACGCTAAAAATGAAAAAGAAGCCGAGGCAGCGGCAGCGAAGATTCGCGAAGAGGAAGAGGAGCGCGAGCGCAAGAGCTGGCTACAGCGCGGCTACCTCCCGATTCTCAACTGGACTCAGAAACGGCCTGTGGTTACAGTTGTCGCCTCGGTCTTGATCTTGGTCATAACTTTTGGAATGTCTGGTTTCCTAAAGACCGACTTCATTGGCTCATCGGGTGCATCTGGATTTGTACTAAATCAGACTCTGCCTGCTGGCGCAACCTTAGAACAAAAAGACGCCGCTTCAGCCAAGGTGGAAGCACTACTTCTTGAACGTGATGAAGTGACCGTGGTTAACACCACAATCGGATCATCAGGTGATGGTCGCGTTGCATTTGGTGGTTCTGCCGGTGGAATTTCCATCCAGGTAACTACCGAAGAGGATATCGACCTAGTTGCACTTCAAGATTCCCTGGCTGCGGAGTTTGCCAAGGACTCAACCCTAGGTGAAGTTAAGTTCTCATCCGGTGGAGGCCCAGGTTTCGGTGGTAGCGAAACTATTGACATCAAAGTTGTGGCAAGCAACGACGAACAGCTCAGTGCGGGAATCGCTGCTATCCAGAGCTCTATGCAAGGCACCAAAGATGTGGCTGAAATCACCAATTCGCTTGCCGAAAAGCAGCGAACCCTGCGCGTGACAGTAGACCGCTTAGCAGCAGCAAAGCGTGGACTCACTGAAATTGCAGTTGGCGGAATTGTCGCATCGTCAATGAAGCCAAGCAGTATTGGCAAAGTCAACATCGACGACGTAGCTACGCCAATTTATGTCGTAAAGACTAACGTCGCAGACACTGTTGCCGAAATCAGAAAGATTTCGATTCCAACTGCAACCGGATTAATCAGTCTTTCATCAATTGCGAAAATTGAGGAAGTTGAGGTTCCAGTTTCAATCACCAGCGAAAAGGGTGATCGCACTGCAAAGGTGATGCTTACCCCCGGAGGCGATAACCTCGGCGCGCTGACCGCGGAAGTCACCAAGCGATTGGATGGTGTTGAACTACCCGCTGGAGTAACGGCAACCATCGGTGGTGTCTCAGCATCACAGGCAGACTCATTTGCCCAGCTGGGTATTGCACTACTTGCTGCAATCGCAATTGTGTTTGTGGTCATGGTGGCTACCTTCTCGAGCATCATCCAGCCACTGATTCTGCTGATTTCGATCCCATTCGCCGCAACAGGAGCACTGGGCTTGCTACTAGCAACCGACACCCCGCTTGGCGTTCCGGCCATCATCGGAATGCTGCTTTTGGTTGGTGTGGTGGTAACCAACGCCATCGTATTGATCGACCTAATCAACCAGTACCGAAAGCAGGGTCGACCAACTCAGCAGGCGATTATGGATGGGGCACGTCAGCGACTTCGCCCAATTTTGATGACCGCTCTCGCCACGATTTTTGCACTAACCCCAATGGCACTCGGTATTACCGGCAGTGGCGGATTCATCTCTCAGCCACTTGCCATCGTGGTGATTGGCGGATTGTTCACGTCGACAGTGCTGACCCTGGTCATCGTTCCCGTGCTCTACTGGCTCGTAGAAGGTCGCAAGGAGCGTCGCACTGCAAGACGCGCAGCGAAGGCCAAAGCCGCATAACAGCGGTATATTTGGGGAGGTCTCGGATGTCCGAGGCCTCCTCTACTTTTAGGTGTGATTAACATTTCAGAAAATCTTGTCTGGATCGACTGCGAAATGACCGGACTCAACCCTGAGGTTGACTGCCTGGTAGAAATTGCAGTGGTAATCACAAACTCCGAACTTGAGGTTTTAGACGACGGCATCGACATCATCATTAAGCCGACTGCCGAAGGCCTAGCCAATATGAACGATTTTGTTCGAGAGATGCACACCACGAGTGGCCTAATTGATGAATTCGAAAATGGGCTTTCACTTGAAGAAGCAGAGCAAATTGTTCTTGATTACGTAAAGCGATTTGTGCCAGAAGCTCGCACTGCTCCACTTGCCGGAAACACTATTGGCACCGACCGCATGTTCCTCAACCGTTATATGCCTAATCTCGATAATCACTTGCATTACCGAAACATCGATGTCTCTTCGATCAAAGAACTTAGCCGCCGCTGGTATCCGAGGGTTTACTTCAACATGCCTAAGAAGGATGGCGGGCACCGAGCGCTTGCCGATATCAAGGAATCAATCAAAGAACTTCAGTACTACCGCAAAACAGTATTTGTTGAGCTCCCTGGACCAACTAGTGAAGATGCCAAAACAGCCGCCTCATCACTCGACAACTAATGCAGTACGAATTCAAAAGCAAAGTAACGCTTTGGGATGCGAATCCCAAATTCTTCTTGGCAACAGTTCCCACAAAATACTTCGATGAAATAAAAGAAGTAAGCGACGCTACTCGGCGCGGCTGGGGTGCCGTAAGAGTCAATGTCTGGATTGGTAAAACCGGCTGGCAAACCTCGATTTTTCCAAATACCAAGAGAACTTTTGACCTACCGCTGAAGGCCGCAGTCCGAAAAGCCGAGGGCATTGATGAGGGGTCGACGGTATTTGTGCAGTTGGAACTGGTGGATTTCTAGTTTAGAATTGGCAGGTTGCCCCGTTTAGGCTGGGCGCATGGTGGGTATAGCTCAGCTGGTAGAGCACCTGGTTGTGGTCCAGGGGGCCGCGGGTTCAAGTCCCGTTACTCACCCGAGAAAATAAAAGAAAACCCGCGACGTTATCGCGGGTTTTCTATTTTCGAGACCACCAGAGACCTGAGTTTTAGGCCAACTTATCGGGAGCGGCGACGCGATGTCATTTTTTGGGTATTTTTATTCAGCCTCTGCAGCGTCCAGCCGAGCAAAGCCCAAGCGGTAGCAGCCGTAAGTATCAGGATCATCATTAGCACCATGATCAAATTGTCTAGCGGATTTCCGCCCTCCCAGTCCGTTTGAAAGGTTGGGTTTTGAAAGAGAACCAGCATTCCAATCGCCAGAGCCACCGAAATACCCAGAACCGAATAAACGACTTTGTCTTTGGAGTTACGACCCGCACGCCAGGAATTGAGAGCTACCGCATAGCCGATAACTGGCAGCGACAATGCAGAAATCAAAGGACTAAATAGCAAGCTAATCGGAATCAAAACGATCAATGCAATAGCCACCTTGCGAGAGGTGTTCAATTTAGAAATCTCCCCCCAAAGATTAATGCGTTACTTATTTGCTATCTCGATTAGTAGTTCACGAACTCGTGCAGCATCTGCCGAACCAGCCATAGCCTTCATCACGGCACCAATTACCTGACCGGCGGCCTGCATACGGCCTTCCTTGATGGCGGGCACCACATCTGGGGCGTTGGCTAAGGCAGCTTCAATTGCTGCAATTAGTGCGCCGTCGTCCGAGACAACTTCTAGCCCGCGAGCGGCAACAATTTCGGCAGGTGAACCTTCACCGGCGAGCACATATCCAAGCACTTCACGAGCAAGGCGGTCGTTGATCTTGCCATCTTCGATTAGTTTGGCAAGTTCGGCAACCTGAGCTGGTGTGATGTTTAGTTCGGCTTCGCCTTCGGTTTCGTTAGCGATGCGGGCAAGTTCACCCATCCACCACTTACGAGCCGCCTGTGGCTTGGCTCCTGAGGCAACGGTCTCTTCGATTTGGTCGAGCAGGTCTGCGTTAACCACATCGCGGAATTCGAGTTCACTAAAGTTCCATTCGCCGGCAAGACGCTTGCGACGATCTGCTGGCTTCTCCGGAAGGCTGGCACGAAGTGATTCGATTAGCTCCTTTGAGGGCTGAACTGGCACAAGATCTGGCTCTGGGAAATAACGGTAGTCATCGGCATCTGACTTTGGACGACCAGCGCTGGTTGTACCTTTGTCTTCATGCCAGTGACGAGTCTCCTGAGTGATGGTTCCGCCACTTGCCAGGATGTGCGCCTGACGCTGGATTTCGTAACGTACTGCGCGCTCGATTGAGCGAAGCGAGTTTACGTTCTTGGTCTCGGTGCGAGTGCCAAGTTTTTCGGCCCCGTGCAAACGAAGTGAAACGTTTGCGTCACAGCGCACGTTTCCGCGCTCCATGCGAGCATCCGAAACTCCAAGAGCCTTGACGATTTCGCGAATTGAGCGAACGTAAGCAGCAGCGAGCTCCGGAGCCTCTGCCCCAGCACCAAAGATTGGCTTGGTAACAATCTCGACTAGCGGCACACCGGCACGGTTATAGTCAACCAGAGAGTACTCAGCGCCTTGGATTCGGCCGGTGGCTCCACCAATGTGGGTTAACTTGCCGGCATCTTCTTCCATGTGGGCGCGCTCGATTAGCACGTTGTGCACCGCACCAGATGGAACCTCGACATCGAGCGATCCGTTGAAAGCAATCGGCTCGTCGTACTGCGATGTCTGGAAGTTCTTGGCAAGGTCTGGGTAGAAGTAGTTCTTGCGAGCGAAACGACCAGTTGGCTGAATGTCGCATCCAAGTGCAAGTCCAATCTTGATGCTCGACTCAACTGCGGTTTTGTTTACTGCAGGTAGCGCACCCGGCAGTGCGATACAAATCGGGCAAACGTTGGTGTTTGGTTCGTTTCCGAATTCGTTCTTACAACCACAGAACATCTTGGTTTTGGTGTTTAGCTCAACGTGAACCTCAAGACCGATGACAACTTCGAACTGTTCGAGTGCCTTTTCATAGTTCATTAGTTCTGCTTTTGCCATGACTAACGCACCTGCTCTCTTGAACCTGGCAACTCGGGAGCAAAATCAATCATTCGCTTACCCCAAACTTGTTCGTGTGCCTTCTCGAGGAAGCCACCAATCTGGTAAAGGCGAGCATCTTCGCGCGCTGGCGCGAGCAACTGAATACCAACCGGTAGTCCATCTTCTTCGGCGAGACCGTTTGGTAATGACATACCCGGAATACCGGCAAGGTTCGCCGGAATAGTCGCGATGTCATTTAGGTACATTGCCAGTGGGTCATCGACTTTGTCGCCAAACTTAAACGCGGTGGTTGGTGCAGTTGGTGAAACCAAAACATCCGCCTTGCTGAATGCTTCAGCAAAGTCTCGCTGGATCAAAGTTCGAACCTTGAGTGCTGCTCCATAGAACTTGTCGTATGAACCAGATGAAAGTGCATAAGTACCGAGGATGATTCGACGCTTAACTTCTGGACCAAATCCAGCTTCACGAGTAGCTGCCATCACGCGTTCAATAGTGGCGTTCTCCCCTGGCTCAACGCGCATTCCGAATCGAACACTGTCGTACTTGGCCAAGTTTGAAGATGCCTCGGCAGGAAGGATCAGGTAGTAGGCAGCAATTGCGTATTCGAAGCTCGGACAGGAAACCTCAACGATTTCGGCGCCCGCAGCCTGTAGCAGGTTCAAGCTCTCCTGAAAGCGCGCACTAACGCCAGCCTGGAAGCCTTCACCGGTTAGCTGCTTGATAACACCAATTCGCATCCCTTTGACATCGAGCTTGCGGGCGGCCTCGGCCATAGAGCCAAGTGATTCAGGTAGCGAAGTGCTGTCGTGCTTGTCGTGACCGGCAATTACGTCTTGTAGCAATGCCGTGTCGAGCACGTTACGGGCAACCGGACCAACCTGATCGAGTGAAGATGCAAGTGCGACAACTCCGTAACGAGAAACCGCTCCGTAGGTTGGCTTGGTTCCAACCGTGCCAGTGACTGCTGCTGGAAAACGAATCGAACCACCGGTGTCAGAACCGATGGCCAGTGGTGCCTGGAATGATGCCACCACTGAAGATGATCCACCACCCGAACCACCAGGAATGCGCTCTAGGTCCCAAGGGTTTCTTGACGGACCGTATGCAGAAAACTCGGTTGATGAACCCATTGCAAATTCGTCGAGGTTGGTCTTACCCAAAATTGGCATTCCAGCTGCGCGAAGTTTCTTAACAACTGTCGCGTCGTAAGGAGGAACCCAACCTTCAAGAATCTTTGAACCAGCCGTAGTTGGGGCGTCGGTTGTTGCCAAGTTGTCTTTAACTGCAATTGGAACACCGGCAAGGGCGTGAAGTTGCTCACCAGCTGCGCGCTGACGATCGATTTCAGCAGCAGCAATAAGTGCAGCTTCTGGTGATTGATATAGGTATGAGTGCACAGCACCATCAACCGCATCGCTGCGCTCGAGGTGTGCCTTAGTTACTTCAACCGATGAAACTTCTTTGTTGCGGAGCAGCTCAGCTAGCTCTGCTGCATTTTTACGAATGAGTTCAGACACGGGCTACTCCTCATCCAAAATTGCGTTTACTTTGAAACGACCGTCGTAGCTATCCGGTGCTCCTGACAGAGCCTCTGCCTGAGATAGTGATGGCTCAACTACGTCTTCGCGGAATACGTTTGCCATCGGAATCGGGTGGCTGGTCGCTGGGGTGTCGACATCGATCGCTTTGCCAACAGTGGCAACCGAATCGGCAATTAGACCGAGCTGCTTGGTGAACTGCTCGACTTCTTCTTCAGACACCAAAATGCGGGCCAGGCCGGCCAAGTGACGCACTAGGTCAGGAGTAATTTCAGACATTGAACTCTCTCAAAGATGAGGGGTTGATACCTCTAAAGTTTACCCGAAGGGGTGTTTCGAGACTGTTTCAAGCCCGTAACCGGCGTTGGAACTCTTCCTCATTGATAACTTCGATGCCCAATTCTTCAGCCTTGGTCAACTTTGAACCGGCGTTTTCACCGGCAACCACGAATGTGGTCTTCTTGGATACGGAACCGGCAGCCTTGCCACCATTCGAAATGATTGCTTCCTCGATGCCCTCACGGGTGAAGTTCTGCAAAGATCCGGTAGCCACAATGGTCATTCCGCTGAATATCCCGTCGGTCTTCATATTTGCGCCAGGCCCGCCGTGTCCGGGGATGTGCAGCTGAACACCGTCGAGCTTCCAAGAGTCAAGAATCTCTTTGTGCCAATCGACTTTGATCCATTCGGTGATAGATGCGGCGAGAGTCGCACCGACACCGTCAACCTGACTAAGTTCCGATTCGCTGGCCGCAAAAATCGCGTCAAACGAGCCGAAGTGATCACAAAGTGAACGAGCAGCAACCGGACCAACGTGTCGAATCGAAAGAGCAACTAACAAACGCCAGAGCGGTTTGGTCTTTGCTTCTTCAAGATTACGAAGTAACTTCAGTGCGACTTCAGCCGGAGATCCGTCTTTCTTCTTGAAGAAGTCAACAACCTTCGGTTCGCCATTTTCGTCTAACTTAGGTAAGCCAGTATCCGCATCCACCACAGTCGCACGAATCGGAAGCAGCTGTTCAAGCGTCAAATGGAATAGATCTGCTTCACTTTGGATTGGTGCCGCTTTTGGTTCGACTGGCTGTGTCAATGCCACTGCTGCCACATAACCGAGAGCTTCAATGTCGAGCACTCCACGCGAACCCAGATAGGCAATGCGTTCGCGCAGCTGAGCAGGACAGTTTCTATTGTTTGTGCAACGTAGGTCGACATCGCCTTCACTTGCCGGCGCGAGCGGTGAGCTGCAATCCGGGCAAGTTTTAGGCATGACGAATGCTTTTTCTTTGCCGGTGCGAAGTTCGATAACTGGGCCAAGGATTTCAGGAATCACATCGCCTGCTTTGCGCAGCACGATGGTGTCGCCAATCAGCACACCCTTGGCTTTGACTACATCCTGGTTATGCAGCGTGGCAAACTCAACCACGGAACCGGCAACCTTGACCGGCTCGACCACTGCGTATGGGGTGGCACGGCCGGTGCGACCTACGGAGACGCGGATGTCAACCAGCTTGGTGTGCACCTGTTCTGGCGCGTATTTATAGGCAATTGCCCAGCGCGGAGCCCTACTGGTGTAGCCAAGCTCCTGCTGATCGCCAAGTGCGTCAACCTTTATCACAACACCGTCAATCTCATGTTCTAGGTCGTGACGATGCTTTTCAAAGTTGTCGATGTACTTTGCAATTTCTTCAAAGTTTTTGACAACTTCGAAACGAGTTGAAGTAGGTAATCCCCAAGATTTGAGCAACGCATAGAGTTCGCTCTGGTTCTTTAGCGGAGCATCTACCCAAGCGCCGATTCCGTGAACCAACATTTGCAGCGGTCTGCTTGCCGTGACCTTTGAATCTTTTTGACGAAGCGATCCTGATGCCGAGTTTCGAGGGTTTGCAAAAGGCGCCTTACCCTCAGCAATCAATCCTGAGTTCAAATCGTTGAAGTCTTGGACCGCAAAGAATATCTCGCCGCGAATCTCAACCACTGCAGGATGGTTCTTACCTTGGAGCTGATGCGGAATCCCTTTGATAGTTTTCACGTTGGCTGTTACATCCTCACCAACAACTCCGTCACCGCGAGTCGCTGCCGAAACCAACTTGCCATTTTCATATCGAAGGTTGATCGCAAGGCCGTCAATCTTAAGTTCGCAGAGGAATGGCCCGTTTCCAGTTTTCTCAACCCAAGCCTGAAGTTCTTCTTTGCTGAACACGTTGTCGAGCGACCACATGCGATCGAGGTGCTGAACGGGAGAAAAAGTTGTAGTCGCGCTTCCACCAACAGATTGCGTAGGTGAATCTCCAGTTATTAGTTCTGGATGCTCCGCTTCAAGGGATTCGAGTTCACGCATTAGCGCGTCGTACTCGGCATCCGAAATTAGGATGCTGTCCTGCTCGTAGTAGGCGCGACGGTGCTTATTTATTTCATCGACCAGCTCGGAAATTCGACCTGCTGCTTGCTCACGCTTCAATCGGCACCGCGCTAACCGTGCGATCAATTGTGGTCTGCCCCAAAACTCGAGTGCCGACGTAAAGCACGGCGGTCTGCCCAGGCGCTACACCCATGAGCGGCTCGTTTAGTTTCATAACTAACTCGCCATTGATGACCGCTGCCTGGCAAGGCACTGGGTCAGCGTGAGCCCTCACTTGCACTTCGGCGGTAAACCATTCAGCCTGATTCTTCGGTGCTGAGCCGCACCAGGACAACCTGCTGCCGGCAAGTTCTGTGACCGCGAGTGCATCATGAGGTCCGACAACAACTTGATTTGTGATTGGCCTAATCTCTAGAACAAATCGAGGTTTACCATCGGCTGCAGGCTTGCCGATGTTTAGGCCTTTGCGCTGTCCAACGGTGTAGCCATGCGAACCTGGATGCTCACCAAGCACGTTTCCGCTGCGATCAACAATTTCACCTGGAGTGGAACCAAGTTTGTCGTTGAGCCAATCCTGTGTATCACCTTCGGGGATAAAGCAGATGTCGTAGCTGTCAGGCTTGTTTGCGACGCTGAGTCCGCGGTCTGCCGCTTCCTTGCGAATGTCATCCTTTGAAGCGCTGGCGCCAATTGGAAAGTAAGCGTGCTTTAGTTCTTCTGCGGTGAGTACACCAAGAACATAGCTTTGATCTTTTGCATAAGCGTTGGAGCGGTGTAATTCGAGCTCGCCATCTTCTCCGGTCAGAATCGTTGCGTAGTGCCCGGTGCAGACGGCGTCAAAACCAAGCGAAAGCGCCTTTTCTAGAAGTGCCGCAAATTTAATTCGTTCATTGCAACGCATACACGGGTTTGGCGTTCGTCCGGCCTGGTACTCAGCGATGAAGTCATCAACTACTTCTTCCTTGAACTTTTCGCTGAAGTCCCAGACGTAATAAGGAATACCGAGTTTGTTAGCGGCACGCTGCGCGTCCATGCTGTCTTCGATGGTGCAACAGCCACGCGAACCGGTGCGCAATGTGCCCGGCATTCGGCTAAGTGCAAGGTGAACGCCGACAACCTCGTGGCCAGCCTCAACCGCCCTGGCGGCAGCAACGGCAGAATCAACTCCACCTGACATTGCCGCTAGAACCTTCATGGTTCAAGTTTAAGCGCGGGCGGTGGCAACAACGCTTGGCAAGATCTCCAGGAGCTGGTCGATTTCGACTGCGGTAGTGTTTGCGCCAAGCGTGAACCTAAGCGTTCCATTGGCCTCAGCTTCGCTTCGCCCCATGGCAAGCAATACGTGACTGGGGCGAGCCACGCCAGCCTGACAGGCTGAGCCAGCTGATGCCGCAAAACCAGCCTGATCAAGCAGGAAGAGAAGGCTGTCTGATTTGGCACCTTCGAAAGTAAAGTGAGCGTTGTGCGACAAGCCAGGTTGGCCACCTCGTGAGAACTTCGCATTTGGAATGTTCACAGACACATGATTTTGAATTTTCTCAATCAACTTGCGAGTGTGCTGATTGTGTCCGTCCATGTTTTGTAAGGCAATCTTTGCGGCAAGAGAAAACGCTCGAGTGCCTGCAGCATTTAGTGTTCCAGATCTGATGCCACGCTCTTGGCCACCGCCTTGAATCAGCGATGTGATTTTGGTTGCTCTAGAAACCAGAAGCGCACCTACCCCAACTGGGCCACCTACCTTGTGAGCCGATATTGCCATTGTGGCCAAATTCAAGTCGGCGAAATCAATCGGTAGATATCCAAAGGCTGCTACCGCATCTGAGTGCGAAGGGATGCCAAGCTCTGCCGCTACTTCGGCAAACTTCTTAACGTCTGTGATCACTCCGGTTTCGTTGTTTGCCACCATGAAACTAACCAGTGCGATTTCTGTTTTGTGTTCGGAAATATAGTTTCGATACCAATCAAAATCGATTTCGCCATCGCTGTGCACCGGAACCCATACCGCCTCAGCACCTTCATGCTGTTCTAACCATTCGATGGTGTCGATTACAGCGTGGTGTTCGGTGTATACCGAAATAATTTTCTTGCGAGAAGCGTACTTGTTTCGCTCCCAGTACAAACCCTTGATTGCTAAGTTGTTGCCTTCGGTGCCGCCAGAAGTAAAGATGACCTCGTTGCGATCCGCGTGCACCGCGAGCGCGATGTCCTCGCGTGCCTGCTCAACCATTTGACGTGCGGCTTGGCCGAAACTGTGGATTGAAGATGGGTTACCAACTACCGCGAGCGCGTCGGTGTATGCAGCCAAGACTTCAGCGGACATAGGAACCGTCGCCGCATAGTCGAGATAGATGGCCATGCTTTCAAGCCTATTCCGCGCGGTTTGGCTAGGCTGTCTCCTATGTCAAATTCAGCCGCGGCTAACTCCTGCCTTGGAGTTAGTTTCCACGACGGCGTTGGCACCATCCGGGTTTACTC
>JACCDO010812468.1_pt1 | contig 18180 bp, 11 predicted proteins | sample 7446101 | NCBI WGS metagenome assembly JACCDO01 (sample SAMN15323440, study PRJNA562643) | freshwater metagenome | isolation source: river surface water | place: USA:Blue River Watershed | collected 2017-08-16 | reverse complement strand
TTATCATTTAATTTATCATATGATCCATGTCTCATACCAATAACTTTAGTTGAATCTGGTTTCATGAATATATCATCTTGTGCAGTCGATTGATTCTTTTGTGCAATTGATATATACTTTTTAATTGATTTTGAACGAAGCATACCTCGTTGTATGGAATCGCGATTTATTACTAATGAATCTTCTTGATTATCATTTATACCAACCTATTATACAATTATCTATTTAATGATAATTTTGTAGGTCCCATTAACTCGTAAAATTATATTTATATGTATAAAATATAAAATTACTACATAATAGCATTCTCTCGAATGGGATTAGACTATACCTTAAGCAAAGTTAAAACTTCACCCACTTCCGTCTAGTCGTTGAACCTTCTTCTCAATGAGAAGCTTGGCTGCGGATTATCCTATAGTCGAACTTATCGACAAAATCTTATATCTTTTTACCTTTGGGAACGGCAATTAACCGTGTTCCCTCATCTATTTGCACAGACGAGGTGGTAATATAAGATTCATAATCTTTAAAAGTATATAATGCCTTGATTTTTTTATTTTTAATATAAGTATTAATTTTTTCCCAATGATTATTTATAGATTCAATATCTATTTTGTCACCCTTTGATAAATTATCTTGTGCTTTTAATGGTTGTAAATTCAACCAATTAAAACACTTTAATAACTCATCTTTATTTGACAAATTAAAATGTTTACAAGGAATAACGTGATCGATATGCCAATATGAACCATAGTTTTCTAAAGTCATGTCATCCGTAAAATTACTAGAAAGCCAATCTATCAAAAATTTTTTACTGCAATTTAAAAGTGTACATGTATTAATTTCACTTTTAATTAATTTTTTTATTCTGTTTCTGCAATTAACTCCGATTTTATAGTTAATGTCAGTTTTTCTTTTTTCTCTTAAATATGCAGTATGTCTTTTTTGAATAGTTTTTCTATTTTCAACATTATAAGTACGATTATAAATAGAAATTTTTTCTTTATTTTCTAATTTATATTTCTTATTATATTCAGAAATGGCTTGTTTATTACGTTTTTTATATTCCTTTGAATCTATATTTGAACATATACGACAAATTCGTTTATTTTTAACTTTATTTTCATTGGTTAATTCTATTTTGCATTTATAACATATTTCTTTTTTATCAGAATCTTCTTGAGGCATTATATTTTTATACTTTAAAATTAATTTAGGATTTTCCCGCAATTTGAAAGTGTCGCCCGTTATACAGCGGACTAGCCTAACGCTTTTCACATTAGACTTGGGCTAAATCAACCCGGAATAGCACGCGATTGCTACCATAACGTTTTCGCCAGATGGCAATATTTCACTACCTACGTATTTTGCAGTACGTGTTGTGAGAATTGGTTTTTGTGGATGATACAAGATATAAGAAATATCTGTACGATCTCTATAATTAGTTGCATAGATACCCATAGCTTGGCGACCTTGTGAATATTGGAAGATATTACGTGGTCCAGGGTTTCTGTTTGCAAATGGTACATTGGTATTAATTTCACCAAGCAATAAAGATGGGTGAATTTCTAAATGTGTCTTCTCTTCAAAATATAAATTGTTATATCTATTTTGTGTAAGCATATTTGATACACCTTTTACTTCTTTTACAGAATCCATCATTCTTTCTCTCATGTCAACTACATCGTCTACTTTAGCTGCAATCATAACATGTGGTTGTAATTCAGTATCTATGTATTCAATAACATCAGGAAATTTAGTTATAAACTCTTCCCAATCTGTTATCTTAGATGATTTTTGTAATTTGTTAAGACTAATTTCGTTAAGATGTGTCTTATTTAATTTAATAATATTGTTTTCTACTCTGATAAGTGGTCTGTAAAATCTACCACTATCACAATATACTCTTACTTCATTATCAGAAAATAATGGTACAATTGATACCATTTGTCTGTCTAAGTCACCTTTCATTTTCATTTGATTAAGTCTTTTGGCAAATTCAATTGGTTCATCAGTTACACCTAACCATTCACCATTAAGAAAAACTTTTGTTTTTTCTCTAAGGTCATCAATTGGTATATCTAATATATTCTTAACATTTGACTTAATCAAATCTCTTAACACATTATATAAATCTTCTGACATGATAGTTACACTACCAACTAAAGATAAATGTTTAGTCACACCAACTTTAGCGTGTTCTGGTGTTTCTACAACACATAAGAAACCTACACTTGATGCATGTAGTTGACGAGGTCCAGTTAATTTAGAACTGGATGCATCTCCACTTGGAGTATCAACTCTTCTAAGAAATGCAAGTTTTTGTAAATAAGTATATAATTGTAACATTTGTGCAACACCCTTCTTTCTAATCCAAGAACCAGTTGATAAAGATGCTTTTAATCCTTGCTCAATAGTATTTGGTTTAATCTGATTGATAATTACTAATGGTTTTTCATCATTGTCATTACGACTGAAAAATTTATTACAATCACTCATCATGATCTTAAATCTTTGTCTAAATAGTTCAAAGAGTAAATCACCTGGTAAATCAACACGTTTGTTAATATATGAATCTCTGTCATCTACGATTGCTCTTCCAAGATATACTTTCAAAAGTTTATTAATCATATATCCAAGATAGTATGCTTTTTCCATTAGACTTCCTTCTATGTGAGGAATAAATGATGTATGTAAAAGAGATTTCAAATGCATTTTCTTTTGATATACTTTAGTGTCTTTATCAGTTTCAGTATATCTTCTAATAACTTTGAGTTTGTTAATTAGAAAATCATACGCTTCTAAATCAGTTTGAATTTTAACATGATTTTCATTTTTGCATGCATCAAGTGTAATACGAATTAAATCAATCATATCAGTGTCATTATCATCTGTTACAATCATTTTAATAATATCTTTATCAGATTGTACACCTAATGCTCTGAACAAAGCAAAAACATTTACTTCATTTAAAATTGGTACACGAATAGTCATTAAACCATCTTTTCTAATTTTAACATTTAATACTTGTGACGAACCGTTTGGTCTATATGAACGTGAATTTACTTGAACTATGTATGATAAGATACCAGAATCTTTCTTAAGAAAAACTAGTGGTTTATTTTCAACCATTCTGTCTTGACAAATTACTACTTTTTCTGAACCGTTTACGATAAAATAACCACCAGGATTAAAATCGCATTCAGAATTATCAACTCCTTTATATTGATTCAAAGAACAATATTTGGATCTTACCATTAATGGAATATATGCTATTGGTACATCTACTTCTTCAACTCCACAAACCATTTCGGTTTTTTTATTCGTAATTATATCAATCTTTTCTTGAATTTGAGATACATCACATATAACTTTAACACCATATGTTAAAGATTTATGAATTGCATCAGATGGAAACATTGGTTCTATACCGTTTTCAAGTTTAGGGCCAATGATACGAGTATTACGAAAACGAAACTTACGTCTGTAAACCGTTCCCTCTACCGTAATCTTTTCATTAAAAATATGGTCAACTCGTTCAAGAAAATTCTTTACATCTTCTTCAAGAAATTTATTGTATGAATCATACAAATGACGAAAAATATAGTTTCTTTTATAAAAATACAAATCTGCTAATCTGAATAGATCATCAGTAGTTAAGCTATTTTCTGATGGAGAAGTTTTCATTTTTGATTGTATATTATCAATAGACATTATTTATTAAATAATATAAATTCAATTTTTTATATGATTTAATTAAAAAATTGAAAAGTAAATATATTTAATAAATAGTAGAATATATATTTATTAAATAAAATGGATGATATTCCCTTGACAATCGAAGAACAAATACAACAATACGGAACTATTGTCTTTAAAAATATTGAAGACAATTTAGATAAAGTAGAAGTTCACTTTTCGGATAAGAATTTTGAATTTTATGATCCGAAACAATTGTATTTTAGCAAAACAAAAATTATTAAAAATCCTAATAAAAATAAGCTTTTGAAGAAATATTTATTTGAAGCAAATAATGATGAAAAATTTGTTTTCAAATTACAAGTTTATACTAATACATGTGTATGTAGTAGTTCTACAGAATACGCATGTGAGATTCTTTTAAACACAAATCCAGATTATGCAAATGTATATGAACTTCATATTTATGAAAGAGTAAAACGTGGTGTATATCGTACTGAATATATTTTAGTTAGTAGTTATTTATCAGAATAAATAAAACTAATTTAAACTCCAATCAATTTGAGTAAGATTATGCGATTTAAGATATTTATTTATTTTTCCAAAATGGTCAACGTTGGAAAACGCTTCATGTGAACCCATTTTTTTATCACAACTAAATCCAGATGGATGTGATGATACAATTACATCATGTGTATCCAAATCAATCATATTTACTTTCTTAAAAGCTTCTGCACCCCATAGTACAAATACACAATATTTTGAATGACGGTTAATATATTTTATAATATCATCTGTAAAAGATCTCCATGTATTAGAATGACAATTCTTCTTTCCATCTACTACTGATAGAGATGTATTTAACATTAAACAACCTTGTTGGGCCCAGAAATCTAAACAACCATGTTGTGGTTTTGATTTAAAATGATTAAATTTTACAAGATTTTTATAAATATTATCAAGAGAAGAAGGAATTTTAAAATCGTATGGTACACTGAAAGATAATCCGTACGCTTGTGGAACTATTGTGTCTTTGTATTCTTCGGAATTAAAATATGGATCTTGACCAATAAATACAACTTTAGTTCTTCTTAATGGAGTAATTTGGAAAGCACGAAAAAGATAATTAGGTTTTGGATAAAGTTGATTACCAGAATTTTTAATTTCTTCTGAAATATCATTTTCAATTCTTTCTAATCTTTGTTTATCTTCAAATAATGATTGAAACATTTCTTCCCATGTATAATGAACATAAAAATCTTTCAAAGAAAATGTTTCGATATTTTCCCAATTATTTTTTTTACTGTAACTACGTTTTGTAAGGCTCATTTTTATTTTAACTTAAATAAAAATATATATAAAACATATTTTTATCAATTTTTTGTTAAATAAATTATTTTCTTACAACTTTAATAGATTCTTTAGTTCTTTCTTTTTCTTTATTAGATATTACAAATTTTACTTTTGGTTTAACTTCTTCTTTTTCTTTTTTGACTATCTTTATTTGCTCTTTAGATTCTTCTTTTATTTCTTCTTTTACTGGACTGATATTAAACTTTTTCATTCTCTCTAAAATAATTGGATCTATGTCTTCTTCTACTTCTTGATCTTTCTTCATATTCATCATTACTCTTTCTACTTCTTTATCATTATTTAATATTTGTTTTACTTTTTCAAGTTTCTTATAAGTTTTACTAATAGTGACTTCTGATACACCAAACATTTCTCTTAATTTTTTCTTATTCATACTTGGGATATTATTATTCTCTCCCATGATTAACATACTAGTCGCGGCTATTGAGAATTGGTTATGTTCTGATGCTAAATTTAATTTGTTAACATTACGTGATATTTTAATTGCTTCATTCATCAATTCTTCTTTAACATTAAGATCCATACAATATTTTTTAATATATGATTCTGATTTTAAAGATGATACATCTATATCAAATTGTTTTACTTTCAATAATTCTAAAATAGTTTTTACACCATTGTTTAATTCTTTAATATTTAACTTAAAATAATCACAAATGTCTTTAGCAATGAACGGAGTATTATTTTTTTTACACGATATACAAATTGACCCAGCCTGTATCCCTCTATTATTTTTACCACGTGTAATAATATATTTTCCTGTATTTGTTCCTTCTGTATATTTACAACTCTTAGCAATTGAGTAATAAATATTTGCCGATTCTTGGATATTCTTTTTGAATCCAAGTTGTTCACAACATAAATTTATTTTTTTAAAATCATTATACAAAGATCTTTCTCTATACGGCATCGCACTCCATGCTTGTAGTTTTTTTAATGAACCTCTAATATTATTTGGTAAACGAGTACCCAATGAAGATTGTGGTAATAATACATTAGTAACTTTATTACATCTTAAATTATCTGTTTTAGAATCATCGTCATAGATTCTAACTTCTGATCTATGATCATATATATTTGAAATAACTTGTCCACACTCACAAATTATATATCCTGAGGCAATATCTTCTATAAATTCAGACGAAAAACATGTCGGACATTTAGAATCATTTGGATTTAATTGATCTTCTTTAAATTCATTTTTATTTACAACCTTATCATAAATATTCTGAAAATACGTTGAGCAATCTAAAATATCCAAATTATCTAATTTATCTAATTCGTCTAAATCTTCAAAATTAGAATTTATATTTGTATTTTTAAGTGACTTTGTGGCGAGCATTATAATTAAAGTTAAAACATATTTTATTTCTTTAAATAGTTTCGAAATCAATTTTTATAGATTTTTATAGATTTTTATAATTAAAATTTTATATATTAATATTAATATGAATAAATATATAATATTAATAATAATCATTTTAGTTATGATTATAATTTATTTGAAATATAGACAATATAAATTAAAAAATATAGAAAAGTTTTCAGAAGCTATTAATAATTTTACTGTAATTAAAGAAATTCTTGAGGAAAATAATGTAATAATTAAACAAGATGGAGGTATACAAATACAACAAAATAATGGAGAAAATTTAGATTTAACTTTACAAAATAATGTTATTAATTTAGGTCAAACATATAAATTTGATTTAAGTAATAATACTATGGAATGTGGTTCTGTTAAATTTGACAGTAGTGGTAATTTAAATGTAAAAAACAACGATAGTTTTAATATTGATCCTAGTGGTAATATAACAATAGGTGATTTTATTTATGATACACAAAAAGTGTTCAGAAAAAAAAATAATAATATAATTATTGATCCAAGTAATAATATTATGGAATTTAGAGACTTTATATTACAAAATGATTTAAGAAAAAAAGATAATAGTTTAATATTTAATGTTGATATGAACGGCGATATTAATATAAATGATTTTGTATATTCTGATAAAAAAATAAAAAATAATGATAAGACAATTGATATTGACTCTAACAATATTACTTTTAATGATTATAATATTAACTTAAATAATAACTTTCTAAATAAATCAGATAATACTGTTACAAATGATGCGGATGGTAATATGAAATGTGGTAATTATGAATATAGTGTAACAGATGGTAGTAAAATTAAAATTAATAATGTCAATTATAATATAAATGATAAAAGTATTAGTAATAATGCTGTATATATAGATCCGGTTACTAAAAAACAATATTTTTATATTACAAAAATTGTACTAAAAAAAACACACACATATGATTATAACTTGAAAAATGGTACATCTGCATTTAATGCAAATCTATATAGTAAAGGGTTTTTTACAGGGACATGTAGTTTATCTTATTTTCTTGATCATAATCATTATAATAATTTAGGATTATATCCACTACATATTTCTGGTATTAAGTTTAAAGATAATAATAATATAGATATTTTACCTAATAATTATATTACTAGTACAATAAATATCGATAGTCCTGCAACACCCACTACAACAACAACAACACCATCATATAGTGATATTCCAACATCAGAAAATTTATATTACAATTTAAATACTCCATATTTTGATTATATTGGTAGTGGTAGTAGTATAATAAATTTATTGACAACCGTATTTTTTGAACATGTATATACCTTTACATTTACATTACCAAAAATTGTAAATACTGTTTATCTTGGTAATAGATCAACTTGTTGTCAAAATAAATTAAATTATGCTACATTATATATTTATGGAATCGATCCAATATCACAAAATGAAAAATTATTAAATACAATCTCTATAAATAATTTTGATAAAAACACTCATTATACAGTCCCAACAAATTTTTTTATAAATAGTACCACTCGTCCACAACCATTAATTATAAATATACAATAAATAAATATACAATAAAATATATTTTATTTATTAATATTATTATGAATAAATACACAATAATATTAATTTTTTTATTAATTATAAATATACAATAAATAAATATACAATAAAATATATTTTATTTATTAATATTATTATGAATAAATACACAATAATATTAATTTTTTTATTAATTATAATTATAATTTATCTAAAATACATAAAAAATAAAAATAAATTTGAACATTTAACTAAAAATGATGAATCATTAATTAGTTTATTATCATATAAATATTTTGGATTAAATGATAATAAAATAGAAATTAGAAAAAAAGATGGAACACCATTAGGTATTAATATTGATAATGGGATTTTAAATTATGGTGATAAATTTACATTAGATACCAATGAAAATACTAGTATGTGTAATAATTATAATTTAGATAATGGAGAAATAAAACAAGATAATGTAATTATACAAGATAATAAATTGATATTTGATGAATATATTTATGAAAATAATATTTTATCAAATAATGATAGTTCATTAATTATTGATAATAATAATAATAAAATTACAATTGGTAATTTTATATATGATGAAGAAAATAAATTCCAATTAAATGATGTTTTGTTTAATATAGATTCAAATAATAATATTATATTTGATGAATATATTTATGACCCAGCAAACTATTTAAAAACTAATAAAAATAATTTTGCAATAGATTTAAAAAATAATATAATAGCAACACCTAATTATAAATTAGATGCAAAAAATAATATTTTATATGGTAACAATAATTTTATTATAGATAAGAATAATATAAAATGTGGCTTGTATGATTCAAACAAAATTATAGTAGGAAGTGAAGAATATATTATTGGTGATAATTTAACAGATAAAAATAATAATATTGTAATTAATTCTGATGGAAAAACATATTATTACATTACTAAAATTATTTTAAGTAAATTTATAAATCCAACAGTAACTACTTCCAATTCAGAAAGTAATAGTGCTTTTTATCCAACTTCTTTATGTAGTAGTGTAACTACTTATTTATGGTCAAATAAATTTTTGACATCTCGATATCCATTAACTATAGCCGGTTTAAGATTTACTGATACTAATAATAATTATATTTTACCGGTAAATTATTTTACAACTAGTATTAATATGACTGAGACACCTGTAGCTATAACATCTGAAAATTTATATAATAATTTTACACCGACAGATGCAACATTAAAAACAACACAATATCCTCAAATTGGTTTGTCAATAAATAATGTTAATCCTACAGATTATGCATATGTTTTTACTTTTAAAGAACCAAAAATAGTTAAATCAGTACAAATTAAAAATATAACAAAGCCCGGACAATTTTATTTAAATTATTCTAATTTATACGTATATGGTTTTGATAGTTTGAATCCAAATCAAGAAAAATTAATAAAAGTAATATCATTAAATAATTTTGAACCAAATCCACATTATACAATACCAACTAATTTTTTTATAAATATTCTTCCAACTGTTGTTCAAGCTGACCCTATGATAGTAAATATACAATGAGTTTTATTAAGATCTAAATAAAATATTTTTTATAAATTAATAATATTATGAATAAATATATAATATTATTAATAATTTTACTACTTGGAATATTATTTTATTTTACATATAGATGTGATAGAAATAATATTGAAAAGTTTGATAGTAACACATATTATAAATATCTAACATTTTTAGACAATAATAATGTTTATGTTAATAAAAATATGACAAGTAATTTGACTATTAGACCAAAAACTAACCAAAATAGTATAATTGATGTAGATAATGGTATTATTAGTATTGGTGATAAATTAAAAGTTGACCCAAGTAATAATATTTTTCAATGTGGTTCATTTAATATACATGAAAATTCAATCAATGGCGAAGAAGTTTCCGCAGTTTCTATTAATGGTGAAGAAGTTTCCGAAATAAATATTGATCCAAGTGGTAATATTAATATTAATGATTTTATTTTTGATTTAAATAAAAATTTACGTAATAAAGATAATAATATTAAAATTGATCCAAGTAACAACATTGTTTTTGGTAATTTTATATATTCAGTTACAGGAAACATTGTATCAAAAGATAATAAAACTAAAATTGATCCAAGTAGTAATATTACCACACCCGAATACAATTATAATTCTTTTGATAATAGTATATCTAATACGGATTATTCATTAATAGTAAATACTAATGGAAATGCAAAATGCAATAATTTCGATTTTAATAAAAATGATGGATTTAAAATTAAATTTGGAAATAATAATTTAATAGCAAATAATAATAGATTTTATGAACAGAATAACTTATTTTCTATAGAACCAAATAATAGTCTAATAATGAATAATAATAAATATACTTATAATATTGATAACGATAATTTAAGTGGTATCATAGATAATTCTAACAAATTTAATATATTAAATGATAAATTAATAACTAATAATAATAATTTTGACACAAATGTATATAATTATGATAATAATGGTTCGATAATATATGGTATTAAAACAATATCAATTGTAAAAGAAGTTGATAACTCAAATAACCCATTACATATTTCAAGTGTACGATTTTATGATTATAATAATAACTTAATTTTACCATCTATGTATACAATTAGACCAATAGAATTAAGAGACGGTGTGTATAATTCAGTCAGTACAATAAATTTTGAAAAATATTATGCACCAAATTTACTTAGTACTGCTACAAATACTTATGGTGGTCCTAGAATAACAACAGATACTTTATTTTGGAACAAAACTATTGGTTTTAATAATAATTTACCAGTAATTGCAAATAATACTGTTCAATCATTTTTAGATAGGTCTCATAATTTCATAGGTCATGGTTTAAGTATTTACCCTTTTTTAAATAGTACTTCACAACCAACAACGATATTCTATCCACAATCATATAATTTTACATTTTCTAATACTCTCCCAATTAAATATATAGAAATTGAAAATAGAAAAGATAATAATTTTAATAGAATAAATGGGTCAGTTATCAATGTATATCGTAATATTAATGGTCTAAATTTTTTATTTAATACTGTAAATTGTACACAAGGTACATTAATACCCGATTCAAATATATTATCTCCACCAAATCTAACTTTAATACAGCCAAAAAATAAAGTTGAAAAATATACTGCTAAAGATTACGGAATTTCCACATTACCATCAAATTATGATCCAATAGTCAGATATTATATTCAATAAAAAATAAAACTTTTTTTTTATTTATTAATAATATTATGAATAAATATATAATATTATTAATAATATTATTACTTGTAATAATATTTTATTTTAGATATAAATTAAACAATACTGAGAAATATACAGAAGCTGAGACAAATATAAATACTGTTATAGATATCTTTTCTCAAAATAATTTGGATGTAAACGATAGTGGCAATTTGCAAATTATTAATAATTCTAATGAAAAAATAGATATTAAACTAAATGAAAATAATATTGTAGTCGGAGATAAGTATATTTATGATCCAAGTAATAATAATTTAAAATGTAATAATTTTAATTTAGATAATACTGGTCGTTTAATTAATACAAATACTAATAATACTATTGACCCAAGTGGTAATATACAACTTGGTAACTTTGTTTATAATAAAAATACTGGGTTTATCAATAATGATAATTCTATTAAAATTAATACAAATGGAGAATTGGATTTTAATAATTATATATATACCAAAAATGGTAATTTAATTAAAAAAGATAATACATTTAGTGTAGATCCCAACAATAATATAAATATATCTGATTTTATATTTAATTTATCAAGCAAAAATTTACAAAACAAAGATAATTCTATTATGATTGATAATAATGGAAAATTAAAATGTGGGTTATACGAATATGATAAAATTTCAGGAAACAAAATTAAAATTAATAATAATGATTATTTTATAAATAATAATAAAATTACAGATTCAAAAAATATAATAACTATTGATCCAAGTAATAATATTACATTAAAATCTAAATATAATTATAATATTAATAATGATACTCTAAACGGTATATTTAATAATTCAAACTTTGATATTTACAAAAATAATATATTAAAATATAACACAGGTACTACTACAACTGTTTTTGATACTAATAATAATACATTACTTACACCCATAACAAAAATAGTATTAGAAAAACCAGGGAATAGTTTCATAGCTTATGGTGCTTCATATTATTATCCCTTATCTTTAAAAAGTATAAGATTTTATGATTATAATGATAATGTAATTAGTCCAGACAAATATACTGTTACATTAAGTAATGTAGGAAATGGTATTGGAAATCCAAATGGGGCTACAACATATTTAAAATATTATGATATAAATATTACAGGTCCTTATTATAATTGTCCTAAAGTTGATTCTTATAGTTTATATTGGAATAAAACTATTAAATTTTCAAATACAACTCCAATAATTGAGAAAAACCCTTATTTACTAAATTCGTACCCATATATTGGACAAGGATATGCTGGTTTGTTTAGAAATAATACACTCCCACCGGGAATTACTGCTGCAAGAGAAAGTCTTACACAACAATATATATTTACGTTTAATGAACCAATATATATTAAATATATTGATATAGAACCTCGCGCGGGAGTTACGTGTATGGTAAATACACGTTTATATTTATATAATAATACACAATATCTAAATACTATAAATCTATATCCATCATATCTGCCTATATCATATACTTACCCTGCTGGTGTAATTATAAATAATAGTTTAACTCCTGTAGGTAATACTGGTAAAAGACCTGTAAAAACAATAGAAAAATATACTTCAGTTGATTATAATAATACTACATTACCTTCAGATGTAGACACAATTATGAGATATTATATACAATAAAATAAAAAAATACAAGAATAAAAAAAATACAAGAATAAAAAGAATAAAATAAATTTATTTCAAATAAGTTTTAATATCAAATGTTTTTTCATACGTTAAATCTCTATCTTTATCTTTTTCTCTTAATTTATTAACAGTCTTTTCATCTAATAAAACATATTCTAATATTTCTGAAATATGTGAGACTATTTTTACTTTAAAATCATTATCAATCAAAGTTAGATTTTTCTTAAGGATTTTATTATAATCGTCTTCGTTTTCTTTTGGAACAAATACAAATTTTACTCCAGCTTTCTTTGCCCCCATTAATTTACATTCTAAACCACCTATTGCCGTTATTAAACCATTTGTTTCTATCTCACCTGTCATAGCAATATTATTCTTAATTTTCTTGTCTAATATTCTTGATATAAATGCCGTAGTAAATGCGCCACCCGCTGATGGTCCGTCTTTTGGTGTTGAACCATCTGGTGTATGTATATGTAAACCTAATGGGTAGTTTTTCATAAATTCTGTAGTATAATTATCTTTTAATAAATTTGATGCGATAGTAAATGAAAACTTGATAGATTCTCTCATTACTGATTTTTGTTGTCCAGTTAATTTTAATTTAAATTTATCTCCATCATAATTCTTGTATATTAAAATTGGTAAAACACCACCTGGACCATTTGTTGTTGCATATAAACCGTTTATTACACCAATCTCATTTGTTGGAAATATCTTCTTTGGATTAACAGATGGTTTTTCAAGATATTTATCTATCATCTCTTTAGTAATAACTATCTTCTCGTCAAAATTTATTGTACCACATAATTTCTCTAAATTAATTTTGTACATAATCTTTTCTATTTTTCTTTTTAATCCTCTTACACCCGCTTCATGTGTATGTGTCTCTATTAAATAAGTTAAGACATCTTTTGAAAAATTAAAAACTGATGGATCTAAACTTATATCATCGCATACTTCTTTTAATAAATGATTATTAAATATTTCAATCTTATCTAATGTATTATATGCTTCTACAGATATTTGTTCTAATCTATCCAATAAAATTTTATCAACTTTGCTTGCGTCATTATATGAAAATACAAATAGTACTTTGTCTAATGGAAAAGTTACTTCTTGAAAAAATTTATCATTGAATTTATCATTTGTATTTGGATCAGTTAAATGTATTAGTACATTCATTATTTCATTTACACCATGTTTAACACCTGTCTTATCTATCTCATCAAAAAACATTACACATCTTGGAGATTGTGCTTGAATCATATTATCTATAATTACACCGTTTTGTGCAGAACTATATGTAAATGAGTGACCTGTAAGTAAACTTGCATCATCTACTCCACCCACATTGAGTTGTGAAAATGGAATATCTAATATCTTACCTAAAGCTTTTGCAAATAATGTTTTACCAACACCTGGTGGACCTTGTAAACCTATAGATTTACCTGTACTCTTTGGATTTGATATCCATTTACCAATTAATTCTATTATTGTTTCCTTACATTTATCATGTCCAAATACAGTTTGATTCATTTTATCTTTTGCACTCTTAATGAAATCTTTGCATCTTTGTGGATCTTCTTTAATTAAAGAGAAAGAATCATCTTCATTAGATGGCCATGGAAATTCAATTATTTTTTTAATATATAATTGTTGCTTATAATGTTCACTTGAACCAGATTTTAATTCTTCTAATCTATTTAATGCAATCTTTTTTACGTAATTGGGCATATTTTTGTGAATTACAATTTGTTTTTTCAAATCTATATCATCCGAACTAATACTTTTTAATTTATCTAATTCTTGTTGTATTATCATATTTGATTTTTTCAATTTAATTTGATTTGAAAATTTCAAATGGCGATAAATTATATCAGATAATAAAGTTGGTTTTGAATTAGAATCAATTGATTCTTTTTGATCTTTGGTTATTCCATATAATAAAGCTGCAATATTAATACTTGAATTATTACCCATTAATAAAAATTTAATAATATTAAATTTAACTTTTAATGGTACTTGTAAAAATTCAGCCATAACTTGTTTAAAATGCATATTAGAATATTTTACAAAGAATACATAATCTTCCGATATTTTTTTCTTAATATCTGTTTGATTAGTTACTAAATAATCTCCCAAAAATAAATTTTTGATATATGCATCTTTGAATAATTTATTTTGTATAGACATATTATTTATTATTTCTACTATTTGTTGTTTTCTTTCATATAAAAATGGATATACTATTTGACTTGTTCTAATATATATGTTCATTATATCAATATCTAAAATACAATTAATTTCTAATAAATATTTATAATTTGATGTTCTTAATTTAATCTTATATAAATTGTTCAATTGTAATTCATATTTATCTGATAAATCAGTTAATTCAATAAATTCCATAAATATATTTTTTTTATCAAATCTTTTATTTTCAATAAATTTACAACTAAATGGAACTGATATTTGTTCTAATAAATTTAACTTTAATTTATCTTCATTTGTAAGATGATTTGAATCAAATTTAAATAGAAATAATATATCATTTATTTTTTTCATTCCAACAAAATTTACTATTTTTCTTAATGATTTATCTATTTCTATGAAATCTACCAATTTTAAATCTTTTGCAAAATGTTCTACTGAATTATTTTTTCTTAAGATATCTAATAATTTAATAGACGCCTTGATTTCACTACGTTTACACCAATCATTATTTGATTTGAAATGTGAATTGTCTACAATGATACTATTATTTAATTCTTCTTGTGTATCTTCTGGAGTTGTTTTTAATTTTGTTTTTATATTTGGATTAATTTCAATTATTGATTTATTATAATAGTTATTTAATTCATTTAATAATTCATTTAACATAGTTATCGCTTTTTTCCTATCATCTGATGTAATTAAATAAGTATCATATAAGTATTCAATATGTGAAGATAATTCTTGTATTAATATTGTTCTCTTCTCATAATCATTATGTAGATAATACATTACAATTTCATTTGATGATACATTTTCATTTATATTACACTTTATAATCGACATTGTATATATTATATAATAAAAAATATTATTAAAAACAGTATTAAACTAATTTCTATATAAATTGCGTATTTTGTGTGGACCCAGTTTTCCAAAAAAAACTATACTTTAAATATATTTTTAGTGTGTTACTTTTTAAAAAAATAATTATATATAAATATCATTACTAGAATGGCAAAGGCAAACACTCAAACAAAGGCACAAAAAGCAACTGAAGTTGTTGCACCAGTTGAAGTTAAAGAATCTAAAAAATCAAAGAAAGTAGAACAAGTCGTAGAAGCTGCACCAGCTCCAGTTGAAGTTAAGGAAACAAAGAAGAGTGGTAAAAAAGTAGTTGAACCAGTTGTTGAAGCTGCTCCAGTTAAGGAAGCCGCTGCACCAGCTAAAGAAACCAAAAAGGGTGGTTCAAAGAAAGAAGTAGCTGCTCCAGTCAAGGAAGTTGCTGCTCCAGTTAAAGAAGTCAAAAAGGGTGGCTCAAAGAAAGTTACCAAGAAAGACAGCAAAGCAAAGAAGGAAGTTGATGAACTCAAGGTTGTACACCGTTATTTCCGCTGCGTCTACAAAGACAAAGATGGTCAAGTTGTTCATGCTGGCAGATACAGTGGCAAGAAGCCAAAACAAGCTGCATGCAAGGCTCTTACTGGTATTGTTAAGAACAACGGTCTCGAAACTGGTGAACAAGTAACATTCCTTATTCAAGAATGCACTCGTGGCTCAAAGAAAAAGAAGTACTCATATGTAGGTTCACAAGTTGACCTTGCTGAACCAGTAGTAATTAAGATTACTAAGAAAGATGGTACCTCAAGCGAAATTGAATACACCAAGAACAACGAAGTTAAGAAGATTAGCTTAAGCGAATGCGGTGACCTCATGAACGTTGATCTCGCTGAAGATCACGAAGAAGATGTCAAACTCAAACGTGTTGAAAAGAAAGCTAAGCCAGCTGCTAAACAAGCCGCCAAAGCTGCTCCAGCCAAGGGTAAAGCTAAACCAGCTGCTAAGGCTGCTGCCTCAAAGGCCAAGCCAAAGAAGGCATAATTATTTACTAACTTTTTAGTTTTATTATAAATATAAAATTCTATCTTATATTTATAAATGCTAAGTACTCAAGCACCAAAATCATATAAATCAATTTCACAAAGAGATTTAAATATAACTGATGTAAAATCACAACAACAAGCAACGGTACAACAACAATTACCAACACAACCAACACAACCAATACAACAAGCAACAGTACAGCCAACACAACAAACAACACAACAACAAATACCAGCACAACAATCATTACAACAAACAATAAATGTAGTAAATATTACTAAAAATGATTCTAATAGTTTATTAGTAATTCATGATAAAGATACACACAAATTTATTATTAAAGATAATGATAATGTCCTAGGTCATTTTACTATTGGACAAATATTTAAATTTATTAATTATGATGTAGAAGGATATTTATTAGATGTAGATCTTGGAGTATCTGTAGATTTAATAAAGAAATATTTATTAACTGTTGATAATGATAACATAAATATAGTATCCCATTTAGAATCACCAATTACTGGTAATATTGAACTATTAGTAAAATTATACAAAGATATTCAATCTTATGAAGATAAATTAAATATAGAATATGAACACTTATGTGAAAACACAAAAAAATTAGTTAAATTAAAAAATAGAAACTTTGTTTATAATATCTTAACACACATTATAAGATTATTTGCTACATATACTTCTACAAATAAAAAAATATCTGAAGAAACAAAGAATATGATTATGGCATATTCAATAGGAGCAGTGTATAAAGTAAATAATATGATTAAAGAAGATTTAGATTGTAATTTGATGCAAATAATGTCTTTGAATGGAGATTTTAATAATTTAAAACAAGTAAGAGAAAATATGACCCAACAAATATTAAGATTAAATAAATCAATAGATTCACAAAGTGAAAAAATAGATTTATTAATTTTAAATTTAAAATCACAAACTGGTGGGGCTGATACTGATGCTTCAACTACTACTATGACAACTACCTCAAATCCATCAAATACTAATACAACAACATCTAATGTTACAAACAATACCACAGAACCTACAAATAATACTACAAATAATACTACAAATAATACTAC